>Ga0228711_1002159_pt1 | contig 29943 bp, 16 predicted proteins | sample MedpolnodulmetaG_2_FD_177996 | JGI IMG/M metagenome (GOLD analysis project Ga0228711, IMG submission 177996) | Root nodule microbial communities from Medicago polymorpha collected in Santa Monica, California, United States - brown nodules | ecosystem: Host-associated > Plants > Roots > Nodule... | reverse complement strand
TTCCTGAAATATAATAACTTGCAATTGAAGTAAAATAGTTCTAAAAAGGAAATAATATTAAATAAAACGAAATCAAATCTAAATAAAACGGACTCAAATATTATATTAAAAACACTAATTATTGACTTATCATTAACATACACAAAAAAAAATAGTTTAAATATAATATAAAGTTAACATGATTTATTCATAAATATATTGGGTTAACCTAACATTGGAGTAACGAGTACTTGAAGCGAAACGACACAAGAAAGCAGCAGAGAAATATCAGCCAAAGCTGAAAGCAACGGCCACAACAGGACATATAAGCAAACCGGGAAAGGAAATTGGATTAAAGTTCAAAATATTTATTTTTATTACCAAAAAAAGTTACAGCTATTGTCTTTTTTCTATCCTCAGAAAGCAATTAGTATTGTTTTTTTCTCCAATTAATAAGAACAAGTTGTAGATTATATACATGAAAATCCATATACATTTTTGGCTGAAATAAAAATTGTGCAATTTTGGGTGAATGGTGTCTCTTTGCTTGACTATTACGCACGTCCAATCTTGTCTTGGATATGAAAGGAGTGATCGAAAATCGAACGGTGGTTAGTTGTCGAGAATCCAATACAAAAAATGGTGTAGGGCCCACCACACAACCTGGTCCCGCCGCATATTATAATTCTTCGGTTACTGGTGGAGTGGTTGACCTTTCATCTTCCCATGTTTATGCCACACGCTACACTCCCCAACACAGTAATAACTTACACACAATAACAAGCCAACAATTCTAAATAAACTATTTATGTTTTTCTTTTTTAACTCAAATGTTATTTGTAGTTTTTTTATCACTTTATTCTTTAACTCTTCTGGTTACTTTATTCCTTAACCATTTATGTCGGCTAAAGATTAATCATTAACTCGACTTTTATCACTTTAATCCTTAACTCTTCTAGTCTCCACCATACTAAGTCATTAAGTGGACGCTTTGTTTTTTTTAAGGGCAACCCTTGTTTTTTTATTCCAGCACCTTAAAATCCCTGTATGTGATGTGAGTCAATGGTAGACTATTTTCAGCCCAACAAATATGCCCATGATCTTAAGCTTACCTGGAAAGTCGGTTTTTTACCACTAAAACAAAGTTGTAGTACAATAAACATGAAAATTTAAGGAAACTTCTTTTTATTGTAGTACTACGTTGTACTACATGCAAGGTATGGTGAGAGGGAGGGGACTTTATTTTGTCTTCCTCTAGCCATGCCAAATATAAATTCATGTGTCGGGGTCTACAACTTCTAAATTATACCATGTTATTGTTACCTTAATCTCTTCACACCCGGTTGAGAATTCTACATTACATTTCATTATTTCAAGCCCTTGTCCCAAACATTCAATGTTCTACTGTCAAAACAATAACTGAAGGTAAGATATGTGTTCATTTGTGGAGCTTATATTCGGTTTTTACATCACGTGTCACAAATTTTCTTAAACTTTGAAGAAGAATCAGATTCTAATAATGCTTATTTCAGAATAATACTAATTCTGACACAACCGCACACCTATCTTTCAGATTTGCTTTAATGATTATTTATTACTTCTCTTCCATCTCAATGATTTTTAAACACATGGTCAAAGAGTTTTAGTTTAAGCCATCATCATTGAATATTAATTCTTTTTCCCATTTCTAAACTTTCTTTGTTTAACATCGATATTGGTTTATTCACAGTGGAGGAATCTGTGAATCCAATGGATACTAGAAGCAATGAAGAAGAGAGAGAGATTGAGAATCATCACATTGAAGAGGGTCATGTGGCTATAGATGAGGAGTTGAATAGAATAGCACCATGGAGGAAACAAATAACAGTTAGAGGACTAGTAGCTAGTCTTATAATTGGAATAATTTATAGTGTGATTGTGATGAAACTCAATCTCACTACTGGATTAGTCCCTAATCTCAATGTTTCTGCTGCTCTACTTGGTTTTGTGTTTATTCGAAGTTGGACTAAGATTCTTTCAAAAGCTAATATTGTTTCAGCTCCATTCACAAGACAAGAGAATACCATCATTCAAACTTGTGCAGTTGCTTGCTATAGCATCGCTGTTGGAGGTTAGTGTCTGCATTTTTCTTGCTCTATGATTCTATTCTAATCATTTTACCTTCTATTGGGTTATAATTGGATGAGCAAATTAATTTAGTGCTTCTGTATAAGTTATTTCTATAACAAAAGATCTAATAAAGTCAAACTGTTTTCATATAAGCTATAAGCTATTTTCATAGGTTATCTTGTGGAGAGTTTATGGAAGTAAGCTGAAAGCAGCTTACGGACATTGAATTGGACCCTTTTTGGATAAGTAGATTAACTAAGTGCTTGTGTATAAGCTATTTCTGTAACAAAAAATAAAATAAAGTCAAATTGGTTTCATATGAGTTATAAGTTGTTTTCATTAGCTACCCGGAGAGTGAGCTTATGGAAACAAGCTGAAAACAACTTACAGACATGTCATAAGCGGTTTATGTGAGCTCTCCCAAATAAATAAGCTCAATTAATCCAATCCAAACAGATATTTGGTGTAACATAAACTTTATGTGTGTGTTTGTGATTCGTTGAAGTGAACTCGTGTGATAATTGTAGGTGGTTTTGGATCTTACCTATTGGGGTTGAATAGGAGGACTTATGAGCAAGCAGGAATTGATACACCAGGGAATACTCCTGGTAGTACCAAGGAGCCTGCAATTGGTTGGATGACAGCATTTCTATTTGTGACCAGTTTTGTTGGACTTTTAGCTTTGGTCCCCATCAGAAAGGTAGTAATATTTCATTCTAGTATTGTATTGAATGAATTTCATGATTTCGCACTAGATTCATCGAATGCAATTGCTTATTCAAATGTTGCTGAAGAATTGGTGTATAAGGTGTCAGTTTAGTGTTAAGAGTTTAATCTTGTTATCTCAAGGGAAAAAGTTTAAATCCTCTTAGCATGTTGTAGAATGATTCTTAGTATCACTTTAAATAATAAAAAATTAACCTTCCACAATTATTTTTAGAAAAATATTGCTAAAGAATTTGGTTCTATTTGACTTGAATGGTGTTGATGATGGTATTTGTGTTCTTTAACAGATCATGATTATAGACTACAAATTAACTTATCCAAGTGGAACTGCTACTGCTGTTCTCATTAATGGATTCCATACTCCTAAAGGAGATGTGATGGCCAAGTATGTACTTCTTTTGTCTTTTCTTTTTAACTTTTTTGGAGTGGTTAATTTAATGAATTTTTTAGGAGCTCAGACTAGTTCAACTTCTTTTCCAGGAAGCAAGTTCATGGATTCGTGAAATTCTTCTCGGCGAGCTTTGTTTGGGCTTTCTTCCAGTGGTTCTTTACCGGTGGAGATAATTGTGGATTTGTTCAATTTCCTACTTTTGGATTGCAAGCATGGAAAAACTCGTGTGTATTCCTTTGTTTCTTGTTCTTCAACTAGTTGTAAAAGTTCTCGACTATGGAACAATTATCCAATTGTTACTGATTAAAGCGCTTTAATTTCGCAGATTTTACTTCGATTTCAGTATGACTTATGTTGGAGCGGGAATGATTTGTTCTCATCTTGTTAATTTATCATTACTTCTTGGTGCTGTGGTTTCTTGGGGGATCATGTGGCCTTTAATCAAAGGACTAAAAGGAGAATGGTTCCCTGCTAGTATACCAGAAAGTAGCATGAGGAGTCTCAATGGTTATAAGGTCCTTCAATTCTAGCTAAACTTAGAACCTATCAAATCTATATTATTTACTTTTAGATCTTATCAGATTGTATCCCTTGCTACAGGTTTTTATTTCCATTGCCTTGATTCTTGGTGATGGGCTTTACAATTTTATCAAAGTTCTCTATTTTACTGCCACAAATATCCATGCCAGCATGAAAAAGAAGGATCTTAATACATGTAAGCAAATGATCGCTTATAATTTTTCCTGTCCTTGAGGATTTCATTCAGATTCTAAACATACTGTTCACAATGAGTCTCATATTTTCCTGTAAAATCTAATATTTCTTTGCCACTGCAGTCTCCAATAACCAGAAACCGTTGCCTCTTGATGATCTCAGACGAAACGAAATGTTTGCAAGAGAAAATATTCCTATATGGTTGGCATGTACAGGGTACATATTGTTTTCCATCGTCTCAATCGTTGTAATACCATTGATGTTCCCTCAGGTGAAGTGGCATTTCGTCCTGTTTGCGTATATTTTTGCACCCTCGCTCGGCTTCTGCAATGCTTATGGTGCTGGATTAACCGATATGAACATGGCCTATAACTATGGAAAAGTGGCTCTCTTTGTGCTTGCAGCCTTAGCCGGAAAAAGCGATGGTGTAGTTGCTGGACTTGTAGGGTGTGGTTTGATTAAATCTATTGTTTCAATTTCGTCTGATTTGATGCATGATTTGAAGACTGGCCATCTCACTCTGACTTCGCCGCGTTCGATGCTTGTAAGCCAAGCAATTGGTACAGCAATAGGTTGTGTTGTTGCTCCTATCACATTCTTCCTTTTTTATAAGGCTTTTGATGTTGGAAATCCAGATGGTATTTACAAGGCTCCATATGCTATTATATATAGAAACATGGCAATTTTGGGTGTGGAAGGCTTTTCTGCTCTTCCAGATCATTGCTTGCAATTGTGTTGTGGATTTTTTGCATTTGCTATAGTGGCTAATTTGGCCAGAGATCTTGGCCCACAAAAAGTTGGGAAATGGATTCCACTTCCAATGGCCATGGCTGTGCCTTTTTTAGTTGGTGGCTACTTTGCCATTGATATGTGTGTGGGCAGTTTGGTTGTGTTTGCATGGCATATGCTGAACAAAAAGGAAGCTGGTTTGATGGTTCCTGCAGTTGCTTCTGGTTTGATTTGTGGAGATGGATTGTGGATTCTTCCTTCATCCATTCTCGCTTTGTTAAAGGTTCGTCCCCCAATATGCATGAGCTTCTTCCCATCTAGGTAGAATGTTCGGATTTGGATTTGGTGCAGTAACTGCGTCCCAAGGTTATCTGTTTCAACCGTTCAATCTCAAATTAATTGCCAAGATAATTTTAAACCGCTTTTGTTATTGCGCAATCAGGAGCATCCAATCTGAGATCATTCGGTAGAGATAGATATCTATGTGTAACTGCATCTTTTGTTTACTGCAGCAAGTCCAAAGTACATTCAGTAATATTACTTATAGAGTTAGAGGAATTAGATGTAGTTAGATTACTCTACCTAAGGTATTTATGGTTATAATGTCATAGGATAGGAGGCTTGCTTATTAGTTATTATTATATATACATAAAAAATGTGCAAGCTTTGGTGTCCAGATTAATATGTAAATCCAGCTTATACTCCACAAGAAAAATGTGTACAAAAATTGTAAGCAAAAATACTGTGACAAATTTTGACATATTTGAATAGGATGACCAATTTGAGCACAAGACATATCCCTTTAAAGTGAATTTACTTCAGATCATAGATTAGATTGAATCCGCCCTTTCGGTTTAACAACAATTCACTTATTACTAACTCACATGCATTAACTTAATTAACTATCATGAGCAAAACTCATTGATGCGTCTGCAAAATCACTCAGATGTTGGTAATTCAACGTGATATGTACCGTCAACATAGTTGCTAAATAAAAGCCTGCAAGTAGCGTCCCACTTACCTGCCTGTAATGTAACTGACATCTAAGGTATTCCTATGTGCTTGGAGGAATGTCTTAGCTTAACTAATCTACCCCGCAATAAAATACTTCACACTGCCTAGTCCCACAATGCATAACCAGTAACTTTTATTAATCATAGCATTTTATGCCTAGATGTTTAATTACAATCTAGTAGTTTCATTACTCTCCAAATATCTCTACCTAAATGCATAATCTACAGTAGTGTCTAATCAACCTATTCTTCTACATAGATGATTAACTTTTAACCTACTAATTCTAATTGAACATTGATAAGTGCCAAATTTACGTATCTTTACACATATTTTATTGGTATTTATTGACTTGTTTTACAAGCAATCAAAGGAAAATTCATAAAATTATTGTAAATATCAGTAAACTAGTTTTTGAAAGCCAATATAGATACTTTGACCTAATTCCATACATTTTGTAGGGTTATTTTCATAAAGATACATGGATTGGATAAAATCAAAGATTATGAGTTCAAGGCAGTTCACTAAGCGAGTTAAGTCAAAAAGGTTGAAGTTTCAGGGCAAAACAAATCGCTAAGCGAGGAGTGCCTTTGCTGCTCCTTTGAGCATGCGGGTAGAAAAAACCACTCTCTCTTCTTTGGTGCAAGGGGAAACATTAAAGACTTTCTTCATTTTCTTTAATTATTCTTAAGCCACTAATGGATTAATGCATCCTTTAAAATTTGGCGGCTTCAAATTATAAAACTCATGAAAGGCTTTGTTCCCCACTTTTCAATGGGGGTGGTGGTTGATGAAAAGCTTTCACTTGTTGTTGCATGAACTGTTGTTGCTGCATCATTTGCACCGTGAATTACTGCTTTTGCTGCGCAGTTTGGACCCAATGATCATCGCCTACATTATCCTCTTGGTATTTGTGAAGGTCAGTTTCTTAATAGGTGTAAATTACGAATTAGAGATAAGTTATGTAAGAATATTGAATTGCATGTCAGAATTATTATTGCAAGTGAAGCGAGTGAAGGTTAAGTTTAGGGAATAGGTAACATAGATTGTGTAAATGAAAGAAATGACAAAATTATTACAATATAACTCATACAAATAAATGAGGTGTTGGGGTTCAAATCTCGATTTTAACATCAAACCTAACAATTTTGTCAAAGCAGATTGTTTCTAATAATGCGTTGTAAGAATATTGAATAACAAGTATTTGTCTATCTTTAAATAAATAAATAAAACACTAGAATTTTGAATAAAAACGTATTTGTTATATAAAATTTCATATAACAAAATATTCAAAATAAAAGCGCTATCATAGATTCATAGCACACAATGCATACGTCTCGTGCGACTCGTGTGTGGATGGTCGGGGGCCTTACGAGTGATGTACGACCAAATGTTGTTTGATTTTGTTTACTTTGAATTGACTGGCACATTGTTTTTGTGGTAGTTGTGGACTTTACTTTTGTGGTAGTTGTGAACCAGTTTAACTAGGATTAGTTTAAAGAACAACGATATCAATATGTTGATTTTTTATAGTAACGTTGATTTTGTGTATTGTTATTATTGTTACTATTTACTACTATAGTAGTAGCAAAGCCAAACGTGTTTCTAATTACTTTCTTTACTTTACCTATTTTATTTTAAAATTTAAAAGTTTAAGTTCATGCAAATAAACTAGAGCCGGGAGTATATCTGTACCAAAAAATGTAAAGGGAGTTTATAGGAAATACATATTGTAGCTTTTTTGGGGTGTAAGTACATAAAAATCAATGTCCTACTACTATTTGGCATTGAATTCAATTCAACTGGAGTTTGTTCAACATGATGATAATTCTCCGGTCGAATTCAAAGTGCGTCGTTATAGCATAAAATATAATCAAAATTCAAAAGCATCAATTTGAATATAATTTTTTTTTACAGTGTGTCATTCAGCTAATGTTAACAAAGACACACGTAAATTCCTCAAAAAAAAAACAAAAACAAAGACACACGTTAATGCGTACTACCAATAAAATAATTAAAAAAAAATAGAGAAAATAATCAGTACAATTGGTACAAGTAGTTTTTTCTTTTAAATCCAATGATTGAAACTGATTAATTAGTTTTTGTCTCCTCTCCAGCCAAATTTTAATAATAAAAAAAAAACTAATTATAAATAGATGGCTGATAGTGAAACACAGCTTTGTGGACACGGTTCTTTCAAAAAAAATAAACTTTGTGGACACGGCATAGACATCGTATAGCTTCTCCCTCTCAAATACTCAGCATGGAAAACGAGTTAGGCAAAAATAAAAGAATTTTGATTTAGTCCGACTATTCTTCAATTGCTTGATCTTAGACGAAGGTTACACAAATGTTGAAGTGTTTGAGTTTTGGGTTGAGAATCATTGTGTAGAGATGACAAAGAAGATGAAAATTAATGAAGTGTTTTAATATTTTTTAGACAGTTAAAATATTATGATTTATTTTGTGGATCAACTGAGTCTTTGTAACTATCTCCTAAGATGAATAATTAAAAAATTCAAAATTTTTAGGTATTATAATGTCTCTGTCAACTAACATATATACGATGTTAAAATAATATGATTTAAAATGAAAGTATATGCATACTTCAATCTATCAATACCACATTAGCCACTTATCATTATTACATACAGTCATGTCATCAAATAATTGTCACATCAACATTTTAAATTATTACAAAATTACTTATTATATGTTTTTTTTTAATTGCAGCTGAATTTAAAAATGAATCTTAAGGTGGTTAAAATGTGATGTTTCATATTTACAACACCATTTACATAATTACGCAATGTCGTTCAAAGCATTTTTAAATTCAAGACATTTAAAATTTCATCTCTCAAAATAACGACTCTATCACTCATACTCTAGGAGAAGGAAACCGTCGTGTAGATTTTCTGGTTAAACTTAAAACTTTCTCATATTCTAGTTTGTCAATTCATAAGTCATCTCCAGACGACATTGTAAATCTGCTAAGAAATGGTGCATCGGAACTTATTTCCTCATGTTTTGTGTTGTTTAATTAGCCCTGTAACCATTTTTTTTTTTTTTTACCTAATTAAGAAATTTTGATTGTACAAAAGAAAAAGTAAACAAAATATTGTATTGGCAATATTGTAATATGAATAAAGTAGGAGGGTAATTTTAAAGTCCAAAAGAATTTGGTGGTGATTTATAAGCAAATACATGGGCAAAATTCAGTGTCACCAACCACAAAGTGAAGAAGAGATTTGACACAACACAACTCATCACTCAGAATCTCCCAAGGAGCGGAAGTGGTAATTGTTTTTCCCTTCGAAATCTTCTCTTTTCCCTTTGCATCGATTCGTTTCTAACAATTTTTCATAAATAATAAAAATTCACACCTTTTCACTTTCTTCTTTACTCTCTTTTTGAAGAAGATGATTTGATGTGATGCATGCTTGTTCCCCTTTTTCTTGATTCTTTAGATCTTTTTTTCTTCTTCTTCATATTCAGATAAAATTAATTTGTGGGTTTGACTTGAATTTCTCTGGGTCTTTGATTTTGTGGCAGTGAAACAAAATAAAGAAAATGGCTTCAGATCCAAAGCTTCACACTTTTGATGATGTGTCAAAGCACAACAAGACCAAAGATTGCTGGCTTATTCTCTCTGGAAAGGTCTATTTCTTTGCAAAAACTTTTTTTTTTCATGATTGATTATTCCTTGGAATTATCGACACTGATTAAATAAAAACAAAGTTGTGATTTTGTTAATTAAATGCTTCTTTTAATTTTAATTTTTTGTTGAAGATGAAGTTCAAGTTTTTGGGATCATGCATGTTACATATATTTCCTGGATCTTGTGCATTGGTTTGTTGCAGAGTGTTCCTTATTGTAATTCATTTGTAGAGAACTTGTTTTTATCTTGCTTTTGAACAATTTTATCTGCTATTTAGTTTCCTATTTTTAAGATTGAATGTTGTTGAGGTTTTGTTTATGCTATGTCTGGATCAATGTCTTTAACTAATTATAGCTCCTGTTCTTGTAGACAGATTCCAACTTTTAGGTTTTTTCTTTGCATCTTATTTGATGTTACATGTTTGACTGAATAATAATTGTTTCATTTTCATATATATGATATTTTCCAGAATCAAACTTGCCTGCATGACATGCTTTGTTTGTCTACCCCCACCTCAAGTTTGGAACTTATTGTAGCATATTGTATTGTTCAAATCTGAACTGTTCTACAGATGCTGCAATTTAAACTTTGGCTCTTACTCATAGATGACCAAATAATAAAATGAGTCATCTTGTTACTGTTACATAGTATCCTAACACTAATAATTTTGCATGCTAGAGAATGGTTGAGTTGAAGAATATAACATCTGGTTGACACAAATTATCATGAGAAGTTGATCATCCTTTATGTGCATTACTAGTCGAGTACCGGCTTTAGTCATATGTACTAATATTTTAACTGTCACATAAAATATGGTCAATTTGATTCCTACCTTTGATAAGCGAGCAGTATCGCAAACTAATGAAAACAAGGATTAACTTGTAACCTTCATAAAACCCGTCTTCCTATAATGGGTTATTAATTTATCTGCCATACTCTTCCTTTCCACAGTTTGATTCTTTATCCTTCTGTTCCCCTGTGACATCGAAACATAATGGGGAGAGTGTTGGTCAAATAGCAAGATGTTAGTCAAATATGCTCTGAGAGGTGGTCTTCCTCAATCTTCCTTTTATATAGCTTAGATGCTTTCATTGGCTATTGTATTCATATTCTGATGCATTTTAATGTTGCCTTCCCCTAACCCATCTTCCTACAAGACATTAGCTAGTTGAAAATCTAGTAGAAGGAAAACTGCTTTCACTATTTTAAACATTCCTGATATTGCGATGGCCAATTTTGAGGCTATTATAATTCCCTGAAAAATGCAGAGCACCATGTATATTGGCTTGAATGCTCACTATCTGGCCAAAGACATAAATTTACTACATAGTTTTAGTATGTGATAATGTTAATGTTGATCTCTGCCTCTTAACGAAAATTTGTTATTCAATCATGTTAGGTGTATGATGTCTCCCCTTTTATGGAGGATCATCCCGGAGGTGATGAGGTTTTGTTGTCTGCAACAGGTATGCTTATATCATTTGAAAAGGGTATGTTACTAAAGCACTGAGGACAGCCATATTGATTATTGTATTGTATCGATTACAGGGAAAGATGCAACCAATGATTTTGAAGATGTGGGACACAGTGATTCTGCTAGAGAAATGATGGACAAATACTACATTGGTGAGATTGATCCGTCCACTGTTCCTTTAAAGCGCACCTACGTTCCACCTCAGCAATCTCAGTACAATCCGGACAAGACTTCGGAATTTGTGATCAAGATTTTGCAGTTCCTGGTGCCTCTCCTGATATTGGGCTTAGCCTTTGTTGTCAGAAACTACACCAAGAAAGAGTAGTTCCTTCTTTATCATCACATTGTACCCTTGTGAGGGGTCTGTTAGCTATTTATAGAGGGTCATTCAAAGGACAGTGTTTAGTTTCTTCTTGGTGTCTTGAGCATTGAAACTGGATTATAATGTTTTGCAACTTTCTTTGGTAATGAATGGTACTGGTGTCATTGCGACTGAAAAATCTAATAATGTTGGATTGTGAATTTCATATCTCTTCATTTAGCATCTCTGTTTCAATTGATATTTTCTCAAATTTTTTTTTAAGGATCACTCTAATTCTGATTTAATGAGTTTTTTGTAAGGCACTTAATTTTCTTCAACTAGATTATTGTCACAGGTTGACTGTTATCGTACTACTGCTTTACACCTGGTGACCAGTGTACTTCAATTAAAGTCCTTTAGTTCTGGGGCTACTCGCTTGCTTAAGTGATGAATAATTCACCCCGTAGTCCCTATAGGTGATACTATTATAGGTTACAACTACTATGGAGTACAGGCCATTATTAAAGGTCGTCTTCGGTATCTCTTTCCACTTCCACCAGTTAGAGGTTACAGCTACTATGGTCCATTAGAGCCTAACTTATGGTTATAAGAACAGAAAACAGTTTAAACGTGTACTTGCAAAAGTACAATAATCGATATTAGGGTTTAGTATTGTATTGGGCATGCCTTGAGAAGGCTCTTAAGAGTGGTATTTACAGCCCTCTATGGGCTTGATTTCTTGTAATTTAAGCCCCAAGCAATGAGGGTATTTAAGTCTTTTTGTCGAGCTCTAGAGGCTTCTAGAAGTTGGTGGAGGCGCCTCCCTTAGAGTCCTTTAGGAGGGCGCTGAGACCTCTAGGAGAGCCCTAAGACCCTTTGGGAGCTCTTAGGTCCTTAGGAAGGCATTGACGGTTCAAAATGCAAACCAGACTTGTTCAGTGATACTTTTAGTCCATATGGTGCAACCAGAACCCACCAAACAATCTAAACAAAGGCTGAAAAATTAGGTGGATTTGTTGCTATCTTATGTGGCATTTTGCAAAAGTCTAGGCAGCAGTGCTCTTGGAGGATTTGTGTTTCTACCAGCTAGATCTACGAGGTTCTCTGGGAGGATTTACAAAACCCGTAATTGTTTCTCTATCTCAATTCCGGACATAATGTAGTTGGTTGTAATGAGAGGGAGAAATTTCTTGCAGCGCTTAGGTTGATTCTCATTGTCAACCGCTAACACCAGATTAACAATCTCTAATCTCTAAGCAAATGGTTAAAATTCTCGACAACAACGTTGCATTTCCTGCAGATGTCTTTTGTAGTTTGAGCATTGCATGCATCCTTTCACAAACAAATTCAGATGTGTTCAGATCCATGCCTACGTCACAGCTTGAAACACAAGATGAGGAACCTTGGTGCAGCTGTTCTAAATAATTAAAAGTCGAAGCAACAGAGAAGGTACCAATAGATGTGCCAGACCAAGCTATACTATCTGGACCAAGATAATACAAGCGTACCAATATGGTCATAGATAGCTTTAGGAACATAATGAGATATTCCATCCGTTCCAAAATACATGCCGTATTTTTGCAATGTGCACTATTTTACATGACTTACTTTGACTATATTTTACTAATATATAAAATACAAACATTAGCATGTAAAATAATTAAAGATATTAACAATCAAAGTTGTGCATTATATGTGTAATGTGGTTGAGTCCGGCGTGTATTTTGAAATAGATAGAGTACCTTAATAACGGCCCAATGACCACCGGAGTAGCAAAGTACGCATTGCCATGCAATTTTCAGCCGGAGAGACAAGGAATCATTCATGCGGGGAAGTAAAACACCTTGTTTGGGAACCAATTATCAGTCCAAAAGTCAATCATCTTCCCATCAGCAATACACCAAACCAAATACTTTTGAACCTCTTCCTAACAAGACGAAACACCTTTCCGAAAATTTGATCCTTGCCTAGCACTGTTGATGTGAGGAATTAGATCATTTCCACATTTGGATTAAAAGAGTCAAAGTTTAGCATTTGAATCCACAAACACAGAAAATACTAATATAACAATTAACATAATTACATTTGTCATTGAAAAAGATATCATTACCACATTGGTATTTACTATTTAGATTGAATCGTTCTAGCCCCCATGTCTGATTTGCTGAGACAAAGCATCCACCCAAACCTCCACATTTTTGTGGTTTACACCTCTCTTTCCAATTAACCAGATGTAATTTCCTACTATGCTCCGTATCGCCCACATAAAATTGCGACGCTTCTCATCCAATTCATCACAAATTGACTTGGAAATAGTAGTCTGCATTACATAGGAAGGGAGAGATTGGAGGACATATTTTACCCAAGTCAGACGACTCCCATAGATAGTTACTCAATCTCATATGCCAAAACTTGTGATATTAAGTATGTGCATACTTATAAAATAAATAATAAATTTATCTAATAATTTAAAATATGATTAGTATTTAGAGATAAATAATTTCTCAAAAGAAATGTTCATAATATTTCATCAGGAAACAACTGCAAAATACAAGATAAAAGGTAAAAAATGTAGTTCGAGGACAGTCCTATCAAAGAAAGGTGTATGCGTGTGTGTGCCATTTCAATGTTGTGTGTTACAAGAGTAATGATATTTGTACAATAAATTGTGACAATTTTCTTTTTTTCTCTCTTTATGGGTCAAACAATAGAAAGAGAATAAGAACATAATTTGAGTATAACAAAGAGGGTTGTCAAAAGGTTATCACAAAACGATTGTACAAATATCATTTTCCATGTTAAAACTAAAAAAAAGTTTGACGAAACCCTAAAAAAGAACTTAATAATCAATAGAATAAAATTCACTTTTGATCACATTTTTTTTAAGTTTATTCATGTAACTTTTCTTTATTTATCTCTATTTTATGTTTATATGTAGATCTTTTCATTAGATTGTGTTAGAAAAATTCACACTGGTATTACTTTTGCAAACTACGAAACCATTTCTTAATTAAAAAACAAAAAATCAAGTTGAAATTAAAAAAGAAAATAAGAACATTTTAGCTTAACAGATAATATATAAACAGGTAGAGATGAACACTACGCATCCAAATTATGCGGACGTTAACTTGCACCCTAAAGCAATAAAATTAAATATTAGCTAAGATATACTTCTAAACTAGCATATGTCCAGTCAAAGATTAAATAAACTCCACTTGATATGCTTACTCAGTCAGCATCAAGAAGAGTCAAAGGATTGGTGAGTTCAGATTCAGTCAAAAAGGACAACAATTGTAATTGTCGAGGAAATCTCAGTCTCTTCTAATAATTGTTACATGCACCTACCCACCTGCTTTAGGCAAAGGTACTCACTCCGAAATGTGTCTCAAATCAGAGTTGAATGAAATTAAAAGGAAGAAAAGGATGGAGCCAGAAAAAGAAAAAGGAAAAACATGGTATGTAAAACCTAACTAACTTCAATCCCCTTTTAAGCCAAAACACTATCGAAACTAAAGATCATAAATAAGCAGTGGAAAGTTTAGCAAGCACCAAGATTCGTTTTAATAAACCCGGCCTTTGCAGTGCTTATTTTCAGACGCGGAGGAGAAATCCAGCAGCCTGTAAGTAAAGATCTTTCGACGACAATATAATAAAGTAGTTTACGTATCAACTGCAGTCATTGGAATGATGCCTCTATCTTCATTTTATCATGAAGGGTGACCACCAAGTTATGGGCATCATCCAGAAGCTTCCAAACATCAAGGTGTCCTGCCATGCCATTGCATTCCTTAAGGATATCGTCCATGCTGCTATACTTCTCAAGGATCAATTTCCTTCTCTGTAACACTGAGGCTGCTATTGCAAAAAGCAATAAATCTTCTGTTGGTGGAGCACGCTGCCTAATTCTGCTCCAGGCAGATTTCCCTATACCAGCTCTGATTGCTGCTTGATCTGCCCACATTACTTCCCAAAGGCAGAGAGTCTGTTCAAATGTCAACTCCCTTCTGAACAATACCACCACCATCCTGTAAACAAAAAAGCAATCCTCGGCCTGGAGCTTCTCCAAATGCCTAAACAGGTGGGAATCCTTAAACTTGATTATTTTTGCAACTATATCGAGTTGCCTTCTAATACCCACCTCATCAAGCCTGAAATTCTGCCTGGCCTTCTTCATAAATCCAACAAAACACCAGAATGCCTCGTGATCTTCTGATACAACACTAATTATAGGAGATAACAGATCACTCATACCCTGGCAGTAGCCAATTTCAGGGTCGTATAGTGCATATGCTTCAAGAATAGCAACCAATCTAGCAGCATGAAAAATTCTGCCAGCATCTAGATGACCATAATCCTTCAAGCCAACAGCCTCAGCAGATCGATGTGCCCTACTTTCTGGAACAACAGCTTGAGAGGGAGAGTACGGCATCCATTCTGCATTGGCACGTACTGCATCAAGTCGGATGATCCGTTGCCATGTGGCAAAGTCTTCCCTACTTCGTAGTGTTGACGCGCCTTTCATTTGTGAAGGTGAAGAACTATCCTTAGAAGTTGTCTTGGCATTGTTCTCTTCCAGACCATCATCAGAAGGAAATGTCTGAAATACCTCGGGACTTTCTGAGGAATCCGAGTCAGTGGAATCTGTATCGAGGGCAGAGGCATCAGCGTTGCTGCTGCTGGGAGCATCATCTCCTTCCAACAGGGAAACGGATGGATCATCTGAATATTCAAAATCTGGGCTCTGTTCCCCACTGGAAAGGGATTCTCTGGCACTTGCTGCATCTTCAGAACTAGGAGAACCAGAATCTTGAATAAAACTCACACCATCTCCTTCATAGTTGATTTCACCTATTTCAATCAACTTAAAGCTCCCACTGTTGGATTTTAGCAGTTGTCGGCATTGTCTGCGGAGTTTCTCATACTTCTTTCTGTGTTCAAAAATTTAGAATAAAAATAAATAACAGTATGTTAAACTGATCAAAAGGAAAAAGGAAGTACAAACAAATAAAGTTTTAAAGACCAGAGAAAGATGATGGATCAAGCATGGATTGCATATAAACTTGTATGCATACCTATTTTGAGTTCGTATAACATCTCTTTCTTCTTTGGTAGTATCCAAATCATATCTGTTTAAACGAAAGAGTAATCAGTAACCATATAAATGTCTAAATAAATGAAAATAGAAAGAAAAAAATTGGAGGATAAATTCAAATAACAGAAAATACAATAAATGACAAGGTAATCAATACTCATCCTAATGCATAACATGAAGCAGAAAAAAAGATATTAAAAAAAATTGACAGATAATCCTGTTCATTCCATCACATTGAATTTTGAAAAAGAATCAAAACAAAATGAGTATGAAAGGTCGGATACTTATGGGAAGCTTTAAATTTTGCCCCATGTATATGCCATGCCGTCTTTAGAAGACGTGTTTGTCTAAAAATCCATGCATCCTAGATGCACCAAATAAATAAACATCATTTAGAAGTGAAACGCGAAAGAATGCTTACACTCCAAGTAGGAAAGGCCAAACTTCAGCTCTAATACTAGGATCAACACCCTGCATTAGACATTCATAGCATAATCAATATCAAAATGAAACACCAAAAGCCACTAAATTGAAATCTAAACAGATAAATAAGTAAACTCACTCCGCTGCGAACTCTTTTCAGGAATTTAATCCCACGATCGCGGATTCTCCCATCGAGGGCAAACAAGCTTTTCCATTGTTGAGGAGAAAGGACACGTTTTCTTTTTCGGCGTGACCATGGTGATTTAAGACGGCCTCTGAAATTGTCACAAAGAATTACTCATTACTACTACTGCTTGAATGTAAATAAGTGTTGGAACAGAGAATAGGCAGAAAACATCATTTATGACATTAAGGCGAGTGAAGAAGTACACAGAAAAATTATTTCATTTTAAAAGCATATCACAATACTCCAGATATACTTGGTCAAGCTTTGTACCCAAAAAAAAAAAAAAAGATATACTTGCCCAAGCCAATTGTGGCTTTCTTCATTCCCATTGGAAAAAAGTGGATACATATTTTAGCATTGAATTACAAATCTATGTGAATTACCATTCTCACAGATTTCATTCATGTATCATTTCATTACTGTTAATGGATTCCACACTAAAATGTTTTTATGTATAACTAACTTGTTTCCATAATGATAAAATGATTAAATGATTAAATGCATTCAGTTCTAGAATTCCTCAACTTACATAGACACTATTGTAATATGCCTCTATAAATGTACATATGAAAACAAAATACTGGTGAGTTTGGATTGGCTTATGAAGAGCTTCTATGGACTTCTCTACCCGACATAAATAAGCACTTGACAGAGTTTGAGAGAGCATATGGAAAAAAATTAACTTGTTATGAGGGAGAGATGAACCAAACTATTACAAGCAAAAGTTAATGGGATCAGATTTAAAAAGAGTAAAGGAAGAGGACATAAAGTAAAAAACTGTCCTTGAAGAATCGTGACACATCTTACATCAACATCCACAAAATATCTAGAATACTAAAGTCTAAAGAATTGTAATGCTTGATACAACATGATATATTTCCTTAAATCAAGTTAAACACCAAAGATTTGATTTTGTCCAGAAAAAACATTTCTTAAGTTTCCAAATGAACATACTCACTTAAATATGTTTTAAGCATAGATCTTCCTTCTAGCTTAGGAAGATCTTCCTTCTAGAAAAAGGGTTTTGGTATCCAATCAAGATCACAATCATCACAATCAAATTACATTTTCCCTAAACATGGTGATTAATTCATAGACAACTTGATTTGACAGGACTCAAGTTATATGAGAATCAAAGGATAAAAAAATCCAAAACAAGAAAAAAGGAACTTCAGATTGAAGAAATCTAATTACACACAAAAAGACAGAAAAAAAATCCCTCAAATAAACCAAAATAGAGATCTATTTCCTCTAATTATCTCGTCCTTTTCAACCCTTCTTCCCCTTTCACATAAAAATCAAAACTTGTTTTGTTTTTCATTCTTGAAAGCATTTCAATTCCACAAATTAACCATTCCTACACACTCAGAACAACACACAAGCGAACAAAACGCCCCAAAATTAGAAACAAACATGCTGATTAATCTAAACTGACACTGATAATAAGATCGGTGATATAGAAAATTCGAGATCTGGCGCGAATTAAACAGAACAAATAGGAAAAAAATGAAGTGACAGAGAGAGGAGAGAGAAGAAAAACTCACCGATCAGAGGATGAACAAGAAGCTGGTGAGGAAGAAGAAGAAGTAACAACGAATAAAACCGAACGCAAATGGATCCACGACGAAGACGACGATGAAGAAGGAGATGAATTATTTGAAGATGATGAAGATGAATTGTTACTTCTTCTAAGAGGATTCATCTATAAATAATTCCTTCTATATTCACTTTGTTTACAAAATCAGAATCGAAAACAGTTTCATCTATGGTTGAATCAGAGTGAAGAATTGAGCTAGGGTTTTTGGGATTGCGATTCGTTCATTTGAGGAATTTTTGGTGTTTACCTACTTGCACCATAGAAGAATACGGCGACGAGAGCGATGCCGGCCACCGTCGTGAAGAGCACCGCCGTAATCGGAGAGGTGGCCACCGTGCTCATGAAAGAGAACTTGGCAGCGGCGGCGCCGTCGGAGAAGAACGGAGGTTGGTTGTTGGCGTTCAAGTTAGTGGAAAGGAACATGGAGGAGAGGAGTTGAAATTACTTGAATACCCCTGCCACGATTGTTCTTGGATTTCTTCTTCTTATGAATGATTCCGCAAAACGTGCTTTTAAGAAATGAAGATGAAAACAAACAAGACTTTGTTGTTTTGCTTTGGTTTGGTTTTTTATTTTGAGGATTGATTGAGAAGCCACTTATTTTGTACTATTGCTTTGTCTCTCTCCCACTATGAAGAGATAGATATTAGAGAGGGAAAAGGAGAGAGAGAGAGGAGTGAGATGCAAATGAAAGAATCTCCTTTCCCTATATGTTTGTTTGTTGGGGAGAGGTTGTTTAGGCTTTTTTTTACTTTCTTAGTAAGGGGAGAAGGACTTGCAATAATCACTACTCTTCTCATAGATTCTTAATAAAAAATGATGATGAGTAAAAAAATGTATAATATATCAATTGAATCAAATGATGTTTTTAACTTCAAACTTCTTAATGTAGCTAGGATTTTATTTGCTTAATAAATTATACTTATTTAGTAAAATAATAATAATTGTTTTAAGATGACTATGACTAATCTCCCTCGCTACTCTACTCCCTATTTTTTTTCTTTAAAATAATACTCATTACTTGCCTTCTTTGGCCTTTATTACAATGTATAAGTTGCCTTAAATTTATGGGTCAAAATGTTTATATATTAGGAGTAAAGCGATTTAAGCGTTGAATACGTATGTCACATGCCAACTCTCCTCACTCCTTCTGCTGCTTTACATGCGTACTCATCCACCAAATACGTAGTACTCCGACAAAACAAATACGTAGCTTTAGACTTTTGGAAATAATGTTTGCAGATATTCTCTCGTTTTATGATTTTATCTTGATATTAACGGCAAACAATGTCGTGTATTATATTTATTTTTATTTTAATTATTTATTTCAATTTCACAGTATTTATATTATTAAAATTTATATTTTAATATACATTTGTAAGTTTGTAATTAAGAGTTTAATTAGGATCCTTCAACAAAAAAAGAGTTTAATCAGGATATTTTATCGGTGTAAAATAATTATATACTGATATAATATACTAATTAATTTGACTCTAAAAGTTTTTTTAATTTATATTCGGAAGAAAAAAAAACTGTTTCTAAAGTCAAATTAATATAGGAAAAATGTCTAACTGAAGAAACCGTAATTACTTTTTGAGTCCTTGTTATTTTATCAAACGAGTCCTCTGTGAATTTAAATATGAAACGGTAACAAATTTCTTCCAACTTAATTAATATAAGGATGAGTTCAAATTCAATCTTAAAAATGCACGAATGTTAAATTTCATGCGAAAGAATTTTATCATTTTTTGGGTGCTATCCGATTCGAAGGATTAGTTTACGTCGTTACACACAAATTATATCTAGTTCAAATTAAAAAGAGTTATAAAAAAAAATTGGCCAAATTGATTTGTTGAAAAATTGGCCAAATTGATTACGTTAAATTTTGTTGAAATTGATTTTATATTATGTTTGTCATTACATAGCTACTCGCTCCTCGGCTACAATGGTTTAATATGTGATTATTTTGGCAACTTCGTCAAATGTTCTATTGTAACTCACCTTTTTTTTTTGTGTCTCTAATTGCGCCTTGAGCTCCTTAGTGATAAGAATATCACTTCTCTTCTTGTAGAATGTGATTCAAAAGTTGTTGTTTGGATTTTCCGGCACACTTCAACTCACACGACTGTCCTTCATCCTCATTTATTCAATATTATTTGTCTTAATCATCTTCTAAATTGAAATATCTTGTTGATGTATATCTGTAAGGAGGCCAACATGTGTGTTAATTTGTTTTTTTGTTGCCGACTTTTTTTTGAAAATGACAAAATGAAATATAACAACCGAAACGTTGAGTCCTACCCAACACAAGACAAAAAATACTCAGAAAATGTTAAAACTGTTGCAACGCAATAACCAAAATAGAAAACATGAAACTGCAACAACAAAGGAGAACAAACTAAATGACGACTCCTAAACACACAAGGGATTTAGTCCACCAAAAATAAAAGTCAAATGCAAAATTCGCCTTTTTTGCCAACTTATATATATCAGCATGGTTCATGCTTTTGGACTCAATCTCTTTTTTCTTCTTTAACTCTTAAATTTCGGTTTGATGTAATGGGATATACAGTATTATCCCTAGATTAGATTAGTTTTTATATAATTTCATTGACATAAAAATAAACTAGAATTGACGTGTTTTAGTTTTTTAATTGGTTAGCACTATTATATAGTAATAAATAATAGTTTTAATTATATAATTAATTTGCCTTACTGCAATTGTAAACTTCAATGTGATCTTTTTGTAAACAAAAAATATATATATTCAATGTCAGTTTCGGCCTCAAGTCATGTTCTTTGATTTTAAATCACACTCAACAATGTACAGTTCTCCTTAAAATATTACCATGGTAAGTGATGCTAAATATTTTATAAGATTCTGGTTTTAATAGAATCTTATACCGGTGCTTAGGATGTCTATACCATTCATATTCATGCTTAAAGTATAGATTTTCCTTGACAGAGCTTAAAATACAGTTTTGCCATGCATTTTGTTTGGATTTTATCGTCTTAGCATGGACATTACCGCCGCAATTAATGATAATTTTTCTTTACATTATTTGATAGATAGATGAAATGACAAAGTCATTATAGGTTCAAATTCCACTGACCTAACAATTTTGACATTATTGTGAGTTGAGCTAGAACTTATGGCATAATAATTTTTCTTTCCTTAATATTTTGATTGATTTAAAAAAAAAAACTTTTATATAATTTTGCATATCATTTAATTCTACAAGAAATTGCGAGATTTACAACTAGATGTGCAATAAAACATTTATTTAAATATGTTAGTTAGAACAATTAGATCCACTATTACTTCAAAATACACAATTAGATCTGCTAGTTAAAAAAACAGAAAATACCGATTCAAACTTGATTCTTCGGGTACACTAACTAGTAACTAATTATAGGAAAAAGTATATTTTGACTTTTTTTAAGGATTGTTTTTACTTTTTTTTTAACAAGTTAAAATGAAATATATATTAAAACATCAAGAGTGGTTCATCTCGTACAAGGTGTGCAAAAGAGAACCACTCAGCAGAATACAAGGTTAAGAGTCTGTTGCCATAATAAACACAATGCAAAAATAACAAAAAAGAAGACTACACCATAACACCCATACAATGGAAAGGGTGCCGTCACCGGTCATGATAACTGAAAGCAAAGATGTGAATATTGGTTTTAAGCCATAAAAAAGACAAAAACTTGACCTTGTCCGCTAGCTAATCCGGAACCAAAGCCTTCTGCTTAAAAATCATATTATTCCTTTCCTTCCAAATAACCCAGACACAAGCTAACCAAATTATTTTCAGGAAAGAATGTGTAAATCGCGGTAACCCCATCAAATGTCCAAACTGATGAAGGTGATCGTGAACCGTATCTGGTGGTATGAAGGAGATGTCGAGCCACCGGTATAAAAGATGCCACACGCTGTCAGAGATGTCACAATCGAAAATAAGATGAAACGTCGTCTCGAAGGAATCGCAATCCCCAATACAAGACATGTCGTCGTGATGAAGGACATGTCGACAAACAAGATTGTCTTTGGTCGGAAGTCTATTCCGAAGAAGTCTCCAAGCAAACACTGAAACCTTTGATGGGACTTGCTTCTGCCACACCGCATCGAACAAACCACGCTCCGAAGATGCATCCACCGGGTACTGGTAAGTCCCCTTGACGGAATAACCGTCAACAGGATCAAGGATCCACCGCCACATGTCATGAATATGCCCCTGCAAAACAATATTATGCAGCACATTCAAACACTCTCTAATTGTTTCCTCCTCCCAGACTAAAAGGCGCCTCCTCCATATCCTGGCACCACCTCCATCCTCCCATCCTATCCTCTCCTCTCCATCTCCCGAACCGTTTTTACTTGAATTTTATACTAAAAGAAATGTATATTTTTACTCACCATACCACTCAGAGAATATATATAATTTTCTTAAGGGTGGGCAATAAATGTCTCCATCATTAAACCTATATCTCTCCATTTTATTTTAACGTTCTTTACACAGAGATCATTGAATTGATAGATGTTACTAGCGAAGATTCAAACTGATTTGATTATTATACTTGGTACAAGGGAAATAATGTTATTGCAAAAGAAAGCTAAGAGAGTGTCTTTAATGCTATTTTTTTTATAAAAACAAATAAATTGAATTCAAAATTTCTTATGAGTGGGTCAATTCAACTAATGACATGAGTTACTTAGTTAAGCGATACTGAGTTATTAACCACTTTCATAATTTGTTATGCCCAAACAAACACAAAAGTAAGTTATTTTCTGAAAGAAGACACAAAAGTAGGTCAGTACTATCAAAATGTGTTTGATTATGGGCAATACAATAATAATAACCTTACCCTAACATTGCATTTTCAGTCAAAAGGAGTTTGAATTTGGTCAGAGAATACCACCGACTTGTCTAGTAATCTAAACGAATCTCATATCACTTTTGGTAAACATGTTAAATATGGTAATAGTTTTGTAGACAGGTTGAATAATGCTTTAAGTTTTTATTTATTTTTAGCATAGCACGGTTCTACCAGCATTGCAATTGGCCTCGATAATTTTAGCTATCCAGAATATATTTGATTGGGTTCTTTCAACTCAAAAGTTACTATCACTTGTAGGTGGCATTTACGATAGGAAGAGTTAATCCTTTTCCATCATGGGAAATGTTACTTTTTACCTCCATGTGGCAGTCAAACAAGTTACTTTTATTTTGTTTGTTTTTTCAATGATTACAAAAGCTAATATTTAATAGTATTAACAAGTTTACTAGTACACCCCTGTTTTTACGAAATCATATATGCACCTCACTCATTTACATGTAAATAATTTATCACCTTTTTTTTTGTTTTGATATCTAACCTTTTTTTTAATTTGACAAAAACAGCGAAAATTGATTAACTTCATATACTAGCGTTCCCTTCAAAACACATATACCAGCTTTCAATTTTTTTTTTACGTAAACTATATCATTCAAATTTTTTTTTACGTAAACTATATCATTCAAATTTATGATCAAATAATATTTACTAGTCGTGGCCCATTACAAAAACATTATAGTTTATTCTTAAACATGATTTAAGGACTAAAACCTTATTTATCTTAATATTATGTAATGTTTTGATTATATGATGAGATTGAAATTTGTATGTGGGGGTTTTGATAGAGTGTTCATTCAAGTTTTATGAGTTTATTTTCAGATGGCCACAAGCCCATAAAAAATGGCCCACTCACTTATCATTATTTTATATGTTGTGGGGTCTCAATTTTTGTTTCAAGTATAAAACCAAAAAGTTGAAAAAGGGTAGCAAGTAAAAGATCACAATCATTGAATTATTTTATTATTATATCTAAGGTCAAAAAACATTTTTCTTGTGGTGGGAAAGGATTAACCCTTTCCATGATAAATGCCACCCTGTAGCAAATAGGATGGAAGAGATTTGTAAATAATACTTTATCGATTGATCGGATATTAATTAAAAGAAGTGATATTAAAAACAGTAAGTTGTAGAAGATGATAAAGGCACCAAGGAATACAAAAACGGTAGGAAAAAAAAAGAATAAAAACGAAAAAAGAATGAGGGAAGCATGAGCAGATGATGAAATAGAAAAGGTAGGGGCAAAGTTGTGATTGTATTTATCAATGTTTTCTATTTCATTGGATACACCCTAAATTGGGTGGAATGAAAATTTTGTTAAATGAATGATATTGGATGGAATGGCTTCCATCATACTCTATTCAATTTCATTAATTTTTTACAAAACCAAACAATGGAACATAGTTTCATCCCACTCCATTCCATTCCATTTTCACCCATTTCCATCAATCCAAACATAGCTTTGGTTTATGGTACTACTCTCTCCAATTTAATCTTTATTATAAGAAGAAATATAAAAAAATATCAAAATGGATGTAAATGTAACTTTTTGAATATTTTTACAACTTTTATATATAAGATATGAGGAAGTATTAAATTCATTTTTTTTTATAGATTTTCTCCATAGAATGTAATCATATTCGAGATAATGTCTGATACTATATAGACATTTTTTAAGATAAGATTTGAACATGGATATGTTACGTTGTGAATTCTAACGAACTCAACCCCTATTGATAAAATTATGAAAAATGTTAACCATTGCTCTCGTAGGCCGTAGTACTCTTTAAGACCTTTAGTAACTTTTTTTTTGAAAATTTATGTAATCAATGCATCGGAAATTGAAATATTTAGCTTTTTTATAGAATAATTGCTTCTTTTAGTATCCTTAAAGAGTATCTCAAGGACACTTGTTAACAAGACCCTAAAATTATTAACTTATGAGGAGAGAGCTGCAAGGAGTTTATTTTTCTTTATCGAATATAATCTTTCTTTTTTTTGGTAGTGTTATCGAATATAATCTATACTTATATATAAAAAACCTATATGTTTTTTATGTAGTAATTTTTCTTCCGATTATTTCCTTCATTTAACTTATTGTGTTTATCATTTTATCTTTTTTAAACTATTATTAAAAAATAAATTTTTAAATTTAGTTAAATCTCATTAAAATATCAACAATTCAACAACAATAAAAACAATACACTATTCAAGTAAAATGGAACAACTTGCACTTTAAAAGGACCTTATTTTGATATATTTACAAATAAGTGTGGTATATAGTAATCTCACATTGAAACTTGTACATTCAACTCCTCAAAAGTTTAAAAAATATTATTTTCAACTTAAAACTTTCTTTTTTTGGTTTCTTTAACCATTGCCTTAAGGGCACCGGTTAGCATAACCCAAAAAATTATAATCGGGTGCAATAATATACGCACACAAAATTAAATGTAATAGAAAAATGAATAAATTGAGACGTTAGTGTTCATCTTTTAGCCGTTTGAAAGCAAAATTATGAATATGTGATAGAGATAATAATAACAAAAGCAAAACTATAACTATACACACTTTTATCCTAAACTTTGACAAAACCTTGTGCCTTCTTCTTTATTGATGATACCTCTTATCTTAAACTTTGACATGACCTAGTGCCTTCTTCTTTATTGATCTAATTAATGATGATTGTCAATGGAATCAATTGACTTAGCGCCAAAACATTGACCAACCTGGGACTTGTTTTATTTTCTTGTGCTTTTTTTAAGGTAAATAGAAGAAGTTTGAGGGATTATACATCCCATATTATTATAGTCACGGTTACTCGATTAGTGTTTTGGATCATGATAAAGTTGGTACATTAATCATGACCAGTATATTGAACTCAGCCGTACTATCCCCCACTCTGGCGTGTTTGTGTTTGGTATATGCTCCACTATCTTAACCATTTGCTCGTGGTATATACCCATGGTTACATTCTACTATCAACTCTTATATCCTATGTGCCATAACACTCATAAAATAAAATAAAAGAAAAGACATATCTATTAGTTATTTTTAAAATATACATTGTTTAGTTTATTCTTCTATTACTTTTTGTCACATAGGTATGTCTCTTCAAATCATTTTATTTGAGGTTATGCTCGAACAAGTTTTACCCTTGTTTCAAATAGAATATGTTCTGTGAATTTTCAAGCTGGCAAGGACTTAACCCATATTTTTTAAAATCGGAAGTTTAACTTCTACTGTCAGTGTTAGTATATAGTCGATGAATAATTTATAAGTATTTCTATTAGTAAATTTGCTAGATTTTAATTAAAAAATTATAAGTCTTTCTGAAGAAGAAAAAATTGTCTTAAATTATAAGTTCCTTTACAATATCAATGAATAATTTTTTTAAGAAGCTAAAATCAATACCGATAAATAGTTAATATTACTTTTTCTATTATATATTTAATTATTTATTACTCTCTCTTCTTTCAATTGTTTAATTTATCTTTCCAATATCATTTAATAATGACGGTTTTGTAAAACAAGTCATAATATATCTTTATGATACAAAGTTGATTGCATTTTTTAATACGTATGAAATAGCTAAAACGGCTTATAATCTGAGACATAGAGTAGTAAATAGTTATTGTTTGATTTGGCTTCCTGAAATATTTGTGTTTTCGGATTTGCAACATTGACGCTTAAGTCTTCATCAGATTTCTAATCAATTGATGTAATTACAACAATATGAATCAACGAACACCGTGCCAAGATGAAAACACCAACAAACTTCGCTCAAGACGACCTCCTAACACAATGTGCACAAGACGACGAACAAACACAACACCGTGCTAAGACAACGAACGCTAAAAAAACACAAAAAAGAGTAAGTAAATACATGTGGATAACCACTTATTTAAGTAGAGAGAGAGAGAGAGAGAGAGAGAGGTGATTCCATACCAAAAATAACCAAAAAACATCCATTGGGATGGAAGAATGAAAGGAGAGAAAAGTCGAAAGAATGTGGCAGACGGCTAATCCTAAAAGTCGAGAGAACGCGAAAACACATCACTTTATGACTCGTCGGCTTATTATTTAATTTGAAACATTATTAAATATAATCCCCTAAATCAATGCTGAAAAAAGTTATGGAATAATTTTCTCTATTTTATAATATATACAAAATTCTAGTGAAAAAATGATCTCATTTTATATTTCGTTTTACAATATCAATAAAGTATTGGTATTTATTTTTGTAGCATACCCTGATCATTATTGTTTGTGTTTGTTTGATTTAATTCAGTTTTGGACCCAAATATGAAAGAAGGAGAAAAAAGGTCAAAGATAAATTGTTGATTTGAATTGATTTTTTTATTTTATTTGTTTGATTTTTACAAATCATATCAAGGAGACACATTTCAGAAAGGAGTCTCATGGTTGTATTCAAGTGATTTGGCTAGCTTATATCTTGATCATTTTAAAAGAGTGCAATTCAAAAAAATTATCAACAACACAGTTTTATTTGGATCATTTACTTGAGCAGATCAAACTTTATTTGTGGTGGTGGCTGAAGACTTTCAAACCCTTGTTTATGTTTGACTTTCATATTTGGTGGCATAGTTTTCACTCTATTTTGGTTATGCCACTTTGTAGTGATGTTTTGCCCTTCTATTTATATTTTAAATTTTCGGGACTGTAACTTGATTTTCATCCCTTTTAAGTCCATTTTGTACTTATTAGAGAGTTGTTTTTCAGTGTAAAATTTTAGAACAAGATAGTTTTATTGTTGAAATGGAAATATGCCAAAGGTTAGTTTGTTTTTTTTCTCTCTTGTAAACAAAAAAAAAATACCAAAGGTTAGCTAAAAAAACAAGGTGCTGTAAATATATGTTTGGCTACAAGATGTAAATATATGCCTAGTATAAGATGTAAATGCACTTAAAACGTAAATATATGTCGATTGAGCACTCTTTCCAGTGTATACTCAAAAAAGATTTGTACTTTAAGGAAAACAACAAAAGAGGTGTCGTTATCTTTACATATGAAATGAGCACTCACAACAAATTCATCCTTGACATAGAAGGAAAACATCAAGTAATGGATATGTTGTCCTTGCTCAATCTGCATATGTAAAGATAAAAAGAACATTGCTTGTTATTTTCCTTAAAGTACAAGTCTTTTCTGAGATTAATTTTTAAATACCTTAATATTCAATAAGTTGCTTCTGAGTCTTCCCTGTAAGGAGAACGCATTCATTGTCCTACAACATTGACATAGAAGGCAATCTCATGTCTATTGTGATCTGTATGAAATATTTTTTTTAAAATATTTTTAGCTTTATTGTCTAAAATGTATGTTGATTTTGAATTGCTAGCAAGGAGATGAAATGTTTGTGGATTGAACCTACGTGATAGAGAGAATATGAATGATAAGTTAAAAAAAAAAGAAAAAAGTGTTATGAACACCATTTTTCTAATACTATCTTTAACATTCACTCATACATATTTTACACTTTATAAATGGATTGTTTTATCCGATGAAAAGGCAAGTGTTATAAAGAAATTGTTTTTAGCATTTCTTAAAAAAGAATTTAAGAAATAGAATGTCAATGCAAAATTGTTTTACATGATTGCTACCCAACCACTTTTATCTAACATATGAAAAACAAATGTGGCAAATCAAATGAAACAAAATTTCACTATCGTTTAACAATTACTCTCTCCGGTCTCAAATATAAGAAAAAATTCATTTATTAAGTTTATTGAGTAGTTAATGTATTTGGTCTACATTGTAAAACAAATACATTAATTATTCAATAAACCTAAAAAAAGAATCTTTTCTTATATTTGAAACCGGAGGGAGTATTAATCATTGTCAAAAATTTATTAAACACATATGCAAGGTGAGTTTTCTCGTTTGAATAATTTTTTTCATACACAAGAATCCATAATTAATGCCTTGACCACTTATTAAGAGTCTAATCTCTTATCCCTCAAATAAAATTATTATTGGTTAATTTATTGATTGATTCACACAAATGAGAAAAAGAGAGTATAAGGAGGAGAAAGATAAAAATATCTTAAAGAAATAATAAAACGATATTTGTGTGGACCGAGCGTAACAGGATATCTCATTTGCATTTGCAGCTGTGTTTGTTATCTGTCTTTCTTTGGCCTCGCCTTCTCTCAACTCACTCGCTGCTTTCATCAACACACACAACACCACTCTCACTCTCTTCTTCTTATTATTACCATAACCGCAATAACCATCTTCTCAATTTTTTCCGATTCAATTCTCTTCCTCTTCTCCTCCAAAACCTATCATTCATGGAATTCAATCTTCAATGAGATTCCTCTGTTTCTCTCAATTATGGCTTCTGCACCTTCCATGTCAGGTACTAAAACCCTCCTCTCCGATACTTTCCTACTTATTGTTGCATGTGCGTTGATTTTCAATGTAATGTTCAATCATAACTTGATTCTTTTTCATAAATTATTTGATACGCAACATTAATCGGAGCATGTTCCATTTTTAATTATTTGCTTCATTAATTATTCATAATTTGGGTGTATTAGCTAGTTCTTTTAATCTTTAAGAAGAAATGTTACTAGTGTTTGGTATTTTTTTAATTCTGAGTGAATCTTTTTTTTTTTTTTTTTTTTTTTTTT
>Ga0228711_1002158_pt1 | contig 29949 bp, 14 predicted proteins | sample MedpolnodulmetaG_2_FD_177996 | JGI IMG/M metagenome (GOLD analysis project Ga0228711, IMG submission 177996) | Root nodule microbial communities from Medicago polymorpha collected in Santa Monica, California, United States - brown nodules | ecosystem: Host-associated > Plants > Roots > Nodule... | reverse complement strand
GCAAATATATATAATAGAGATTGATAATGAAAATAGAAAAAGCGACAAACCTTGAACGTGAAAACAACATTATTCGTATCTCACTCATTCAATCTTTGTTTGTTTTACTTCGTACACACGGTTAAATTCTCTTCTATTTTCTTTAGAAGTATAAATATTAATTTTCCTAAAAAAAGTATCAATTAGAATTTGAAACAAACATTGTGGGATCTCACTCCTTCTTCTTCTCAACGAACATACACATGACAGCATATAGTAGTTGCGGCGGTGACGAATAAAAAATTTGTTTTCACAACACGGAACAATGTCATTTTCATCATTGAGGTTAACAAGGTACTCATCTCTCTTCTCTGTTCATTCGTCTACCACTTGGCTTCTTCATCATCATCATCATCGTCGATTATACATTCAGCCTCTTCCTTCGTTCATTGACAATGTTGATGATGCCATTTCCTCATTCAATCGCATTCTTCATATGAACAACCCTACCCAACCCATCTTTGAATTTAACAAGATCTTATCTTCCCTTACTAAGTTGAATCATTTCAACACTGCTATTTCTTTTTCCAAACAAATGGAACTTAAATGTATTCAACCTAACATTGTTACTTTCAGCATCTTGATTAATTGTTTCTCCCATCTTGGTCACCTCAATTTTGCTTTTTCAATGCTGGCTAAGATTCTCAAACTTGGTTTCCAACCTGATACCGTAACGGTGAATACACTTCTGAGAGGTCTCTGTCTTAATGGCAAGGTTAAAGAAGCCCTTCACTTTCATGATCATGTTATAGCAAAGGGGTTTCATCTTAATCAGATCAGTTATGGGATCTTGACTAACGGGTTATGTAAATCCGGACAAACAACAGCTGCCCTGCAGTTGTTTAGAAAGATTGAACGGTTATTGGTGAAACCAGATGTGGTAATGTACAATACACTCATTGATAGTTTGTGCAAGGATAAACTTGTCACCGATGCCCTTTTACTATATTCTGAAATGACTGTAAAGAAAATTTACCCTGATGTTGTCACTTATAATACTATGATATATGGTCTTTTTATCGTTGGTAAAATGAAAGAAGCAGTTGCTTTGTTAAATGAAATGTCGTTGAAAAACATCAGTCCGGATTTTCTTACTTTTACTACATTGGTCGATGGTTTATGTAAGGAAGGAGAGGTTAAAAAAGCTACAAGTGTGTTACCTGTTATGATAAAACAAGGGGTGGAACCTAGTGTTGTTACTTATACTTCTTTGATGGATGGGTATTTCTTGGTAAAAGAAGTCAATAAGGCCAAACATGTATTCAACACTCTTTCTCTAAGGGGAGTGACTCCTGATGTTCTTAGCTACAATGTCATGATTAACGGATTATGTAAGAATAAAATGGTGGATGAAGCGGTGAATCTTTTCAAAGAAATGCATTTAAAAAACATGGCTCTTGATAATGTAACATACAATTCACTTATTGATGGACTTTGCAAATCAGGAAGAATCTCTGATGTTTGGGATCTTATAGATGAGATGCATAATAAAGGCCAGCCTGCTAATGTGATCACTTACAATTCTTTATTGGATGCTTTGTGCAAAATCCATCAGGTTGACAAGGCAATTGCGTTGTTAACAAAGATGAAAGACGAAGGAATTCAGCCAGATATGTGTACGTACACTATACTTGTTAATGGACTATGCAAAAATGGAAGACTTAAGGATGCACAAAGTGTTTATCAGGACCTTCTACTTAAGGGCTACCCTTTAAATATTAGAATGTATACTGTGATGATTAATGGACTCTGTAAAGAGAGATTTTTCGATGAAGCATTGTCCTTACTCTCACAAATGGAAGACAGTGGTTGCACTCCTAATGCAGTAACTTATGAAATTCTTATTCGTGCTTTGTTTGAAAGCGATCGAAATGATAAGGCGGTGAAACTTCTTCGTGAAATGATTGTAAGAGGTCTACTCTAAAGAGTAAAACTAGGTGAGATGCTTTCTAGTTACAGTTTGTTATTGTGAATTTTAAAAGAAGCATCCAATATTTATTTGCTTTTACTGCCACTTAAAAAGGAAATTGGACTCTGCAGCAAGCTAACTGCAGCTTTAGTGTTTGGTAAAAGTCATGTGTTGCAAGGTTCATATTCATGTTTAACTTTTTACTTTAACTTAGTGTATGAATATTCATGTTTAACTTTATCCTTTATAATCACTAAGTTGATATCATTAGTTGAAAAAGCCAGTTTATTATAGCCTTTGTGTGAGATTTCTAAAGCTTGAAAAATGTGTTGATTTTGATTAACTTATCAATCTGGCTTGTGCGAAAAAGCTTTTGAAAACTGTCGTCAAAGAGAAATGGGATGATTATGATCGCAGTTGCTTGTTGGTAAATTTGTATTTCATTTAACACCATGGAATTATTTAAGGTTTACTAGTGATTGGTTTTGCTTCAAATTTAATAAATATTGATTTCAGTCTACTTTCTCAGTCTCTAATACTAAAGTCATTCATGTGTGTGCCTGTCAATTACTTAAGGGCCTAATATATGGTGCATAAATCTAACGAATAATAATATCAACTTATTGATTATAAGCTTCTGTTTTAAGGTTTTCCTGTCTTGGTTATTCGATCACGCCCTGCTGCATTTACATGAAAACATCTTAAACTATAATAACTACTCATTTAAATTTCTTGTAGCATCACACTATGACCAATTGTTCGCTTCCTCCTTTTTGCATTGCCGTAGCCAGCCATGACCACTTCAGTTTAAGAATTTACTTGCATGTATATCAATATCGACATTATTTCCTACAATATGTAAGTGGACCACTGAACTAGTCGTGTATAATACATTCAAACTAACAAAGTTCATTTGTGGACAAAGCATAATCCATACAGATTATTGAGCATACAAGTATGTTTTCATTTGCATCATCACATCTGCTAAAGACCAAATTACTAGCAACATGTCTTGACATTCTTAAAGAATTTGTGGGAAGGGAACCATGGAGTAATTAAGTTCCAGTTAAACCTGAATTGAAGGCTTCTGATTTTGGTGTTGTTAATGATATAAAGGCTTCTGATTTTGGATGGAATTTGTCCTAAAATTTGTGTTGTCAGATGGTTACAAGTCCAAATACCATTTTCGAAAAGATTTGTGTGCATGAGTTGGGATTCACAGGTTGTGAACATAAGGATTCATGGAACATAGAGGGCATCAATACCAAAGAAAGACATTATCACATCCAATTCTGATCTTCCAAGTTAAAAGATTTGTTGGATTAAATGAATCTCAGTTAACTTGAGGAGTTTAGTCTTTCAAGTTGCGTGTAAATGATACCTTTATTTAATTAAATAATTGAAATTTTTAAATCTCTATTCTTTTACTTAAAAGTGTACGAAGTTTTAGTGTTACCTTTTTTTCTCTAAGTTTTATCTATTGCTATTTTTTTTTATCATTTTTTACCAGTATTGTGATATCCTATATATGGTCTTCAATGTTGCATATATCAAGAACGGACACCATAACTCAATTTAGATCTTCAATATTGATTCAAAATTGTTTATTTTCATATGACCTTGATAGAAGAAAAGGAGAACTTGAAAACATAATGTAAACATATGTGAAGTGTATTGATTGAGTTGAGAAGAGAATTCAACATATTAATATTTTTTAAATAAAAGTTAAAATTGAAATAAAAAATATTTAATCATTTATTTTCCGTTCACTATTCAAACAATGGAGTGGGACATTAGTTATATTCCGTCATGACAAAGCATAGAAGCCAAAAATAATGGAGGTAATTGATCAATAAAAACTAGAGGGGATGCATGTATCATTTAGCTAGAACTTAAGGAATGTGAGTGTACTTATCCCAAAAATAAATCCAAGTTCAAAAGTGGTCACGTTTATTGTTGACAATATCTCAAATACGATTACCTCTTATTATAAACCTACGAAAGAAAAATAATCATTTGAATCTTCCTTCTTTATCCCATATAACATCAAATTATCAATCAAGTTGAGTCTCATTGAACGATCATGAATCAAAGTCTAAAAAAGTTAAATCATAAAAAATAAAAATAAAAATTGTCAAAGTTTTCAAGCCTTTTATAGAAGAAAAATAAAAAGGTAAAACCCATTATATTATCGTTCTTTTTTGGTAAACTGAATCCACTAAATTCACCATTCTTACCTAAAATCTAAGATCAAATCCAAAATTCATTCACACTGTCAGTGTTTAGAAATGCATTGCAACCAAACACACTATGACAAGGTCATCACTGTTAAGGTACGCAACTCCTAATTCGTTTATTATTCGTCAATTACACATTCAATCTCTTCCCTCATTCATTCCCAACATGAACCCTACACCACCCATCTTCGAATTCGGTAAAATTCTATCTTCCCTTGTTAAGATGAATCAGTTCAACACTGCTATTTCATTCTCTCATCAAATGGAACTCAATGGAATTCAACCTAACATTGTTACTTTAAGCATCTTGATTAATTGTTTTTGTCACCTGGGTCAAATCAATTTTGCATTTTCTGTATTGGGTAAGATTCTTAAGCTAGGTTATCAGCCTAATACTGTAACGTTAACTACACTTATCAACGGTCTTTGTCTTAATGGCCAAATTAGAAAAGCACTTCTCTTTCATGATGAAGCTGTAATAAAAGGATTTCATCTTAACGAGGTTAGTTATGGGACATTGATCAATGGGTTATGTAAAGCCGGAGAAACAAGAGCTGCCCTACAGTTGCTTAGAAAGATTGAAGGGTTATTATTGGTTAGACCTGATGTGATAATGTACACTACAATCATTGATAGTTTCTGTAAGGATAAACTCGTAATTGACGCCTATGATTTATATTCTGAAATGATTGTTAAGAAAATTTATCCTAATGTCGTCACTTTCAATAGTTTAATCTATGGATTTTGCATTGTGGGTCAATTCAAAGAAGCAGTTGGTTTGTTCAATGAAATGATACTCAAAAACAACAACCCTGATGTGTATACCTTCAATATATTGGTTGATGGTTTATGTAAGGTAGGAGAGGTAAAAAAAGCAAGAAACATGCTGGCTGTTATGATAAAACAAGGCGTGGAACCCAATGTTGTTACTTATAGTTCTTTAATGGATGGGTGTTTCTCGGTTAAAGAAGCGAACAAGGCCACATATGTATTCAACACTATTGCCAGAAGGGGAGTGGCTCTTGATGTTCAGAGCTACAGTGTTATGATTAACGGATTTTGTAAGAATAAAATGGTGGATGAAGCAGTAAATCTCTTCAAAGAAATGCATTCCAAAAATATGGTTCCTAACACTGTAACATACAATTCCCTAATTGATGGACTTTGCAAATCAGGGAGAATATCTGATGCTTGGGATTTTATAGCTGAGATGCATGATAGAGGTCAACCAGCAAACATTATCACTTACAGTTCTTTATTAGATGGATTATGCAAAAACCATCAGGTTGACAAGGCAATCACATTGTTAACGAAGATCAAGAACCAAGGAATTCAGCCAAATATCTATACATACACTATACTTGTTGATGGATTGTGCAAAAATGGAAGACTTAGGGATGCTCATAAGGTTTATCAGGATCTTCTGAATAAGGGCTATCATTTAGATGCTAGGATATATACTGTGATGATTAATGGGCTTTGTAAAGAAGGGTTTTTGTATGAAGCATTGTCTTTACTCTCAAAAATGGAAGACAACGGGTGCACTCCTTATGGTGTAACTTATGAAATTATCATTCGTGCTTTGTTTGAATGCGATAGAAATGATAAGGCGGTGATACTTCTTCGTGAAATGATTGCAAGAGGTCTACTCTAAAGAGTAAAACTAGGTAAGATGTTTTCTAGTTACAATTTGTTATTATGATTTTTTTTTTTTGGAGAAATTGTTATTATGAATTTTAAAACAACCATCCATTATTTATTTGCTTTTACTGGCACTTAAATAGGAAATTGCACTCTTCAGCAAGCTAACTACAGCTGAAGTTTTAGGTAAAAGTCATGTGTTGTAAGGTTCATATTGATGTTGTAACAACCATAGTGGATGATCTCTTTTTATTTTATTTTTTCTTCTCTTGATATTTTATAGCTGGAGTATGTTTACACCTTATACTCAGTTCTTTTAACATTACATTAGTCTTTTAATATTCAGTAACTCAGAGTGTTACTATTTTAGTAAAAAATAAGTCATAACAAAAATATTATTGAATAATTGTAAATCACAATTGATGTTAAGCTAATACCTCACCAATGGATTGGTCAAAAAAGAAAAAAAAAAATACCTCACCAATGCTTACCTTAGAATATAAGCAGATATGAACATGAATTCTTTCTCAATCTGCTGAGTCACTAATACTTAGCACTTTTGATATCAACTTCTAGTGGGGGAGTTACTAGTTGCTTGAGATTCTTAGGCCAAACTAACATAGTTGCGCAAAAATTTGGTTTGAGATAAATTTGCCCTAAGCTAGTTGTACACAGACATCATGATTTCTCTTTTATTGCAGGTTTTTCTATTTTTCTCTCTTGGGATCACACAACAATATTGTTTACATGTTCTTCATTCTTATTCTTGCCAATTCCCAAGTTTGCTAAATTTCTAGTTTTATAAGTTATATAACTTCAATGCATATACAACTAATGCTAGTCAAAGTAGTCCTCCATAATTGTTGGTCTGACCTCTTGTGTTAAGGCTCTGGTTAGCTTAGAATCAAGTAAATTAGTTGGTAGTTCGGCTTCTAAATCTAGTCAACGTATAGAGGTCTGATTAATCAATTAAATACATTTTTCTTATAAATTTCATTTTGCATTTTTAACCCTCCCAGTGTTGGAAATCCAAATCTGTTCATCAGCTTTTGCCTATCATTATATTTGATTGCAAAAACAGCTTTCCTGATCGTCAAGACTCTAATCTATTTTAAGTCTAATAATAAAATGTCTGAAGCTAGTCTATTAAACTACAATTACACAGCTGTATAATTTTAAAAAAAAAAAAAAGCAGTTGCATGTTTATCCCTCCCAATTTCTGTTAGCTGAATCCGTTGTGACTTGTGAGTGTTTATCATTCTGTTTTATTGGAAAAGCAGCTAATAGGTTTAGTACAAACTGTTATACCATTGGTTTCAAATGATGAGTTTGAGAAAATGCCAGTTTCCTATACCCTTTGAGTGTGATTTCTTAAGCTAGAAAAATGTGTTGATTGCCTGATTTTGTCTAACTAATCAATCCGGCTTGTGCAAAAAAGATTTTGAAAACAATCATCAAAGAGAAATGGCATGAATATGATTGAAGGTGCTTGTTGGTTGTATGCTTAATCCTTAACTTGTTTCTGAGCTTGATGGTAAACCTGTATTTGGATTAACACTAGGGAATTATTTAAGGATTGCTAATGATTGTTTTCTTCGAAACTTTATAAATATAGATATCAGTCTACTTTCTCAGTATCTAAAACTAAAGTTATTCATGTGTGCCTGTCAATTACTTAAGGGCCTAATATATGGTGCATAAATCTAACGACTAATGATATCAACTTATTGATTATAAGATTCTGTTTTAAGGTCTTCTGTCTTGGTTTTTCGATCACACCTGCTGCATTCACATGAAAACATCTTAAACTATAAGAATAACTCATTTAAATTTCCTGTCAGCATCTGCTTTCACCGATGAGTCGGTGACCAATAGGTATCTAGTATATATTCATTTACATTTTTGATTCCATGTCCATTTTTGTGCCACAGCCATGAATACAGTTGAAGTGATGCTACTCCTTAAGAGATGTTGTCTCTTCACATAGCTTTTGCTTCTTTGCACTCAAATTCTGGCATTTTCCTTGTTCCATTGCAGGTCATGATGGCCTTGAGGCATGACTGAAATAAGGTGAAACATGATTTTTGGTCATCAAACACATGTTGGCTATATGAACCAATGTATTTAATATTATTCGAAGGCGATAAGACGAAATAAGATGGTTTTATGTCTTCCAAGACAAATCCTCGTGAGTGTGCAAAATCAACCAATTCCAAAATCTGTTTAAATATATACAGCCTTTCTGATTTCTTCACTTTATGACTTTCAGACTTCAGCCACGCTCTTAAGTTGAATCCATCGTTAAAACATACCACGCTGGACATCACATTATCTAAATCTTTGTGAAGAATTCCCTTCTCCTTCACTGTTTTCTCTCCTAACAATTGAGGATAGCTAGATGTAGCTGAAGAACTTTGCATTTTACTGCTAATAAAATATTTATTGTCCATATTGCTTATATTAGCAAAAGCTTTATACTGTTGTTCATGATTCAAGTTCCTTCTGGAATCAATTCCCTTTTGTCCTTTGCTTAATCTAAGTGGTATCTGTGCAATTTCTCTGCTCAAGCTATTATTATACTTAGATTCAATAGCTAGTTGATTCCTCTGATGCTGTCTAAAATTATGTGGAGGGATACCTATAGCTACATTCAAGTTCTTATTATTCCTAACATGTAACTTTTCAACAATGTGTTTAGCATCTGTGGTAGAACAAAAGCTAGTACTAGGAGGTCCAGATCCAGCTAAGGAAGCAAAATTTCTAGTCAAAATATTATTCACATTTTCCTTCCTAATAGGTGTGCATAATCTAGGTGACCTTGGCAAAGGGTCATTGATTTTCCTACACTAAGAATTGTTCATCAATTTAACAATTCACTAGTATGCAGTCTTTTTCTTTCATTCAGTCACACTATCAATGTTCATTCCTTCTTTTTGCATTGCAGTAGCCAGCCGCCACCACTTCAGTTTAACAATTCACTAGCCTGTATATCAACGCCGACATTCTTTCCTACACTATTTAAGTGGACAGAGAAAAAACCATGGAGTAAGTTCCAGTTAAACTCAGGAGCTGCAGGAGGTGTAGTAGACAGGATAAGACACTGGGAAGCTGATTGCAGTTTGCTCAGAGAAAGAACCTGAATTGAAGTGAATCCAATTGGTGTTGTTAATGTCTTAATGATATGAAGCCTTCTGATTTTGGATTGAATTTATCCTGCAATTTGTGTTGTAAGATGGTTCCAACTCTAAATACCATTTTGGAAAAAGATTTTTATGCATGAGTTGGGATGCACATGTTGTGAACACAAGGATTCACATGTTGATGTTCATTTGTTTAACTTGACAGAGTATCATTCAAGATAGTTAAAAACGTAAAGTATAAATTAGCCCATCAAATTTTTTGAAATTTGCTAATTTACTCCTAATTTGCATTTCAATATTTGGCCCAAAAAATTGAAATGTACAAAAGTTAACCAAAAATATGACAGTGAATTTTTTTAATATTCCATCCAAAAAAGAATATTTACAAAAGAAAGCAATTCAATTGAATCATTTGAATTGAATAATATTCTAATAATGCAAAATTTATAAAATTTTTATTTACTTTTTGTTGAATATTTTTTTTATTAATATAAATAATACACAAACACGGCAAAATAAAAGGTTTGATGCAAAATATATTAAAAAAATTAAAATTACAGTATGAAAACTATCGTTTATTTTTTAAACATATGATGTAATAAAAATATAGATTAAATTAATACAGTATACAATACTGAAAACCAACAAAAACAAAATAATGCAATGTACAGTACTAATAAAAGAATAAATAAGTATTAGGGCAAATTATAACAACCTCCCTGAAGTTATGGGTAAATACAACAAACCTCCCCTCTATTTTCAAAACCATCATATACCTTCCCTCGTTACATTTTGTTAACTCTTCCTCTCTCCGTTAGAAATCAACATAATTAGGTCATGCGATCTTTACTTTTCCTCTCTCTCAAAACCACCAAATATCATCCAATTCTACTACTGATCATCCTCCTTCTCTCCATAGTTGTTCATCTTCACCCTCACTTGTATCTCTGATCATCCTCATCCTTCATCACTCACTACTGACCAGTGTTTCTGTGCATTCTCTCTATCGTTGTCGTCGCTCTCAACGGTAATTGCGCCGCGTCATCGTTCTTTCTAGTTTCTAGTGTGTTGTTTTCGTTCACCATTCATTTTTTTATGATGTCGATCGTCGTCATATCACTGATTCGTGTTTGCTCTCCATAGTTCTCATACTTATGTGTTTAAATATATATTTTTTCATCAGAGTTCGACCTCCATAGACTCTTAGTTATGAATTGGTTTTTTGTAGTATTTGTTATGAATTTGTTATCTATATTTTGTTGTGTGTTTATACTTATTTTTCATTTTCTATTAGGTTATGAATTGATTTACCTAGCACAGGCTGTGTACCCCCACTCCATCACCAGATGGCTGAAACCCATACAAACCCACACAGCATAATCACCTCCCAATAAAATTACTCAAATAGGCCTAAACAGGACCCAAAAAAACAGGCAGCCAAGACCATATAGCAGAACAGCAGACACTGTAAGAAAAGACAGAAAAAAAAAACTCCCAATAGCAGCAACAGACCCGCAATTCGCCCTCTCAACTGTCCTCCCCTTTGCAAACATTCCTTTGATTAGTTGGTTTATGCAATTATTTGCTCAAATTTTGTTGACGGTTACGTGAATTTGAAGAAATATTACATGTGCCATCATATGATCATATGAAGAATTATCATATGTATAAAAATGAGTTTCTGTAGACCACCAATGTTTAAAAAAATAAGAATTATTTTTTGCAAAAAACAAGTGATACAGTATAAAAAAGATGGAGTAAGATACTTGTTGATTGTATCATAAAAAAAAGTTAACGAACAATTTAACGGTGTTAACCAAGAAGAGGGGTGTTTGTCTATTTGTTGAACTTACGGGAGATTAATATTCATTTTAAAACTAGATGGGGTGTTAGCGCCATTTTAATAAACCTTAGGGGAGGCGGGTGCAATTTCCTCTAAGTATTAATATTTACTTTTGCAGTTCGGTCTGGTTTGGTTTGGTTTTGAGAAAGTGATCCGAAATCCGAACCGATCCTAGCGATTTTTACAAAACAACATCCAAACGCATAAAAAAAAAATCAAGTTTTTGCGGTTTTTGGTTTTTCTGGATCGATTTGTGGTTTTATTTTGGATCGGATCGGTTTGCGGTTTTATTATTCCATCCTAAAAAGAATATTTAGAAAAGAAAGCAATTTAATTGAATCATTTAAATTGACTAAAATTCTAAATTCATCAAAAAAATTCAATTACCTCGTTCAAACACACTCTAAATTTATCCATTTACTATCAATTTAATCTCTAATACAATCTTTAAAGAAGATACGACTAAAATTGAAAAAGAAAAACACATTTTTAAATATTCAAGAGCATCTTTAGAGTGACATGGTGTTCGGGTATCTTACTTCACCATTCTTTTAGAAATTTAAATTATTTCAATACTCCCTCCGTCCCTATATCTAACCACATATTTAACTAAAAATTTATCTCTAAATCTAAACTCTTTTCAAATTACTAGATGCATTTATTATTTTTTTTCTTAAACATTTTCGTAATTAATACTATTGACTTTTCTTGAAATATGAAAAGTCAAATTAAATAGACATACAAACAAAAGACAATTTGATAATATTAACGCACAAAATAAATACATTAATTGCACTAACAAAAAACAAAAGGAGTTTAGATGCAGAGACTGTGAGAGTATGATATGCTTAACCCGGGCAACACTGATAAATGTTAGGTACACTCTTTGATACTACAATATAAAGATTCTGGGTACACTGAGGCCGAAGGTTTTTCATTGCGGCCAAAACACAAACACTTACACGAATGTCAATTTCTGTATTCAGATCAAGGCACGCTCTCAATTCTCAAAGGAATTCAACCTAACATTGTTACTTTAACCATTTTGATTAATTCTTTCTGCCATCTGAATCAACTCAATTTTGCTTTTTCTGTATTGGGTAAGATTCTTAAGCTAGGTTATGAGCCTAATATTGTAACGTTAACTACACTTATCAACGGTCTTTGTCTTAATGGTCAAATTAGGAAAGCACTTCTCTTTCATGATAATGTTATAACAAAAGGATTTCATCTGGATCAGGTTAGTTGTGGGACATTGATCAACGGGTTATGTAAATCCGGAGAAATAAAAGCTGCCCTGCAGCTGCTTAGAAAGATTGAAGGGTTATTGGTGAACCCAAATGTGGTCATGTACAATACAATCATTGATAGTTTGTGCAAGGATAAACTTGTCACCGACGCCCTTTTACTATATTCTGAAATGACTGTCAAGAAAATTTATGTTGATGTTGTCACTTATAGTACTCTAATATATGGTCTTTTCATTGTGGATCAAATGAACGAAGTAGTTGATTTGTTAAAAGAAATGACGTTGAAAAACATCAGCCCAAATGTTCGTACTTTTAATACATTGGTCGATGGTTTATGTAAGGAAGGAAAGGTGAAGAAAGCTACAAGTGTGTTACCTATTATGATAAAACAAGGTGTGGAACCTAACGTTGTTACTTATACTTCTTTAATGGATGGGTATTTCTTGTTTAAAGAAGTCAACAAGGCCAAACATGTTTTCAACACTCTTTCTCTAAGGGGAGTGACTCCTAATCTTCATAGCTACAGTGTCATGATTAACGGATTATGTAAGAATAAAATGGTGGATGAAGTGGTGAATCTTTTCAAAGAAATGCATTTAAAAAACATGGCTCTTTGATATTGTAACATACAATTCACTTATTGATTGACTTTGCAAATCAGGAAGAGTCTCTGATATTTGAGATCTTATAGATCAGATGCATAATAGAGGCCAACCTGCTGATGTGATCACTTACAATTCTTTATTGGATGCTTTGTGCAAAATCCATCAGGTTGACAAGGCAATTGCGTTGTTAACAAAGATGAAAGACGAAAGAATTCAGCCAGATATGTGTACATACACTATACTTGTTGATGGACTGTGCAAAAATGGAAGACTTAAGGATGCACAAAGAGTTTATCTGGATCTTACAATTAAAGGTTATCATTTTGATGCTAGGATGTATACTCTAATGATTAATGGGCTCTGTAAAGAGGGTTTTTTCGATGAAGCATTGTCCTTACTCTAAAAAATGGAAGACAACGATTGCACTCCTGATGCAGTAACTTATGAAACTCTTATTCGTGCTTTGTTTGAAAGCGACCGAAATGATAAGGCGGTGAAACTTCTTCGTGAAATGATTGCTAGAGGTCTGTTCTAAAGAGTAAAATTAGGTGAGATCCATTCAAACCAACAAAATTAGTTGTGGACAAAGCATAATCCATACAAATTATTGATTTTTTTTTGGTAGAATTACAAAATAATAATAATTATCAAAAACTCACACACATAAATAGATGTGTCAGATTTAATAAAAAATAAAATAGATGTGTCGGATTGAAAACTTGATTAACGAGAAATAATATTTATACAAGTTATATACAGTAGAAACTCTGTAAATTAATACTCGGTAAATTAATAAACTCTCTAAAATAATAAATTTGTCAGGTCCCGACTTGGGCCAATGTAAAAAATTGAAAAACTCGATAAAATAATAAGATAATAATTTTTCGGGAGATCCCTTTATAATCTTCGGTCCTAAGAAAATCATAAATTAATAATTAATAGAAACTGAAAAAAAATATATTACACTCTATTGAAATATGATTCAATAGTTGTCTGTTTTCCTTTAAAGTTCAAGTCTGTTTTGAGTTCATCTCTAACTTTTCTTATTGCATCTAATAGCTCAGGTGTTGTATTTTTTGTATTTTTCCAATGCATATGAACACAGTAGTTACTAATTTACGTTGAGTCCCAAGGTTCGCTGTAACGTAATTCTAAGAGGTATAAACTAATATTTGCCTTTTTGTTTGGTATGTACTATATAATTACTTAAAAACTCTTTAAACTAATAATTATTAATTTATCGATAAATTAATAACTCTCTAAATTAATAAATTTCTCCGGTCCTAACATTATTAATTTATAGAGTTTCTACTGTATTAAGAATTACTTACACATGAATAAAAGACAAATAGACAACAATTTGTGCCGCTAAACCTTTTTCGACGGTAAAATTAATCTTGGTAAACACAACATTCATTGACCTATGAGACGTGACATTGTTATACATGTCCCTTTGAATTTTATGTAGAAGGTCAACAACTTCTGGTGCTAGGAAATCGAAAATGTCAAAAGCAAATGGTATGTTGATTATCAGAACACATTTTCTCATACTTGACACAACTTTTAGGGTTATTTGTCCTACCGTAAAAGTCCGACCCATGATCCCACAAGTGGTGAAACCAGTGAAGTCATGTTTTCCTTCCAGTGATCCGTACACCCCAACTCTCTCTCTTCCCACTCCCAATTCGTTTCTTCTTCGTCGATTACACTTTCGTGGTAAACTGATTCCACGAAATTCACCATTCTTTTAGAATCTAAATGCAAAGCTAGGATCAAATCCAAAATTCATTCACACTGTCAGTGTTTGGAAATGGCATTCACTATGACAAAGTTATCATTGTTAAGGTACGCAACTCCCAATTTGTCTTTTCATCGTCGATTACACATTCAGCCTCTGCCCTCATTCATCGACAATGTTGACGACGCCGTTTCATCATTCAATCGCATCCTCAACATGAACCCTACACCACCCATCTTCGAATTCGGTAAAATTCTATCTTCGCTTGTTAAGATGAATCAGTTCAACACTGCTATTTCATTCTCTCATCAAATGGAACTCAATGGAATTCAACCTAACATTGTTACTTTAACCATTTTGATTAATTCTTTCTGCCATTTGAATCAACTCAATTTTGCTTTTTCTATATTGGGTAAGATTCTTAAGCTAGGTTACGAGCCGAATACTGTAACATTAACTACACTTATCAACGGTCTTTGTCTTAACGGCGAGGTTAAGAAAGCATTTCACTTCTATGATGATGTTATAGCAAAGGAATTTCAGTTGAATCATTTTAGTTATGGGATTTTGATTAACGGGTTATGTAAATCCGGTGAAACTAAAGCTGCATTGTCGTTTCTTAGAAAGATTGAAGGCTTGTTGGTTAAGCCTGATGTCGTCATGTACAACACAATCATTGACGGTCTCTGTAAAGATAAGCTTGTAAGTGAAGGCTATGATTTATATTCTGAAATGATTGTTAAGAAAATTTATCCTGATGTCATCACTTACAATGCTCTAATATATGGTTTTTCTATTTTGGGTCAAATAAAAGAAGCAGTTGGTTTGTTAAATCGAATGACGTTGAAAAATGTCAACCCCAATGTTTACACCTTTACTATTTTGATTGATGGTTTATGTAAGGAAGGAGAGGTGAAACAAGCTAGAAATGTGTTGGCTGTTATGATAAAACAAGGCGTGGAACCCAATATTCTTACTTATAGTTCTTTAATGGATGGGTGTTTCTTGGTTAAAGAAGTGAACAAGGCTACATATGTATTCAACACTATTGTTAGAAGGGGAGTGGCTCTTGATGTTCAGAGCTACAGCGTTATGATAAACGGATTTTGTAAGAATAAAATGGTGGATGAAGCAGTAAATCTCTTCAAAGAAATGCATTCCAAAAATATGGTTCCTAACACTGAAACATACAATTCCCTTATTGATGGACTTTGCAAATCAGGGAGAATATCTGATGCTTGGGATTTTATAGATGAGATGCATGATAGAGGTCAGCCAGCGAACATTATCACTTACAGTTCTTTATTAGATGGATTGTGCAAAAACCATCAGGTTGACAAGGCAATCACATTGTTAACGAAGATCAAGAACCAAGGAATTCAGCCAGATATCCATACATACACTATACTTGTTGATGGACTGTGCAAAAATGGAAAATTTAGGGATGCACAAGAGGTTTATCAGGTTCTTCTGAATAACACCTATCATCTAGATGCTAGGATATATACTGTGATGATTAATGGGCTTTGTAAAGAAGGGTTTTTTGATGAAGCATTGTCCTTACTCTCAAAAATGGAAGACAACGGGTGCACTCCTGATGGTGTAACTTATGAAATTATCATTCGTGCTTTGTTTGAAAGCAATAGAAATGATAATGCAGTGAAACTTCTGCGTGAAATGATTGCTAGAGGTCTACTCTAAAGAGTAAAACTAGGTAAGATGTTTTCTAGTTACATTTTGTTATTATGAATTTTAAAACAACCATCCAATATTTATTTGCTTTTACTGCCACTTAAAAAGGAAATTGGACTCTTCAGCAAGCTAACTACAGCTGAAGTCATGTGTTGTAAGGTTCATATTGATGTTGTAACAACAATAGTGGATGATCTGTTTTTATTTTATTTTTTCTTCTCTTCACATTTTATAGCTGGAGTATGTTTACACCTTATACTCAGTTCTTTTAGCATTACATTAGTCTTTTAATGTTCAGTAACTCAGAGTGTTACTGTTCTAGTAAAAAATAAATCATAACAAAAATATTATTGAATAATTGTAAATCTCAGTTGATGTTAAGCTAATACCTCACCAATGGTTTGGTCAAAAAAGAAGAAAATAAATAATACGTCACCAAGGCTTACCTTAGGATATAAGCAGATATAAACATGAATTCTTTCTCAATCAGCTGAGTCACTAATGCTTTTATTTGATTCTCTGTTTTATTAATGTGGTTCTTGCCATAAAATTTGGATACTTAACACTTTTGATATCAACTTCTAGAGGGGGAGTTGCTAGTTGCTTGAGATTCTTAGGCCAGACTAACATAGATGTGCAAAAAGCTAGTTGTACACATCTTCATGATTACATGTTCTTTACTCTTGAACTTGCTAATCCCTAAGTTTGCTAAATATCTAGTTTTTTAAGTTATAACTTCAATGCATATACGATTAATCTGAAATGTTAGAAAACTGATTTATGTATGACCATACATAAATCTGAAATGTTAGTAAGCTGAAATGTATGACCATACATTTCAATGATTTATCCGAGTATCATCCCCAGATACTACAAGAATACCCCCATAGTTGAGATTAAACAAGCTTCATGTATCTGAGGTATGAATGTAGTCATACTGAGAATTCCATTCTATCCATTTCTCAAACTCACTTTTCTTTTATGATTTCTGGCAGTGCTACTAGTCTACAATGATTTTTAAATAATTTATTTCCTAAGCAAAATACATGGTACAATTTTACTTCTTGTTCTGATTTTGGAACTTCTTTGGCTATTCTAATTTGATTTTTTAATACTTTATATTGCGCTTAATCTCCTAGCATTTGTTACTAGCTTTGATATTTACAACTACGGCTTCTGTCGTCACAGCATTTGGTTTTATGTATTAGTTTTAGTATTTTTTGAATTTACTCTTGCTCGTAGTGCATGTCTTGGCAGGACTTTTTACCTCATACAAACGATTAATAGTTTGGGTTTCGTGATTCATTTATCATGTTTTAGCTGAAAATAGCATACTGATGTATGTGTCGACTCTGTAGTTGATAGCAGCGTCGTGTAGAGGTCCTTAGACGTTATGTGAAACATCACCGTGTTGTGTTTTTGAGTAGCGGATGCAGGGCTGAAAAGTGAAGCAAACACTTCATTGTCCATTGGATTTGTGTCAGTTGCATCTACACTCTTTTGCTCATATAAACATGCAACCTGATTGCCCTTGACTGGTTTTTAGTCACAGCTGTATGGTGGTAATTTCTTAACTTGACTGCGATGTCGTCTATCTCCTTCCTTGCCTTCATTTCTTTGCTGATTTTCCTTCGTTTAGTATAGGAAGCAGGATGTAGAACTCATGCATACACAATGTTCATATTATAATGTAATGTAAAGCATTATGTATACATGCTATAATTGAGTAAACACTAATTTTGATACATAAATGTGAGAAGGTGCTGTCAATATAGTCTTTGAATGTATCAAAATTACAAGTGTGTCTTTTGTTAGTAATTTAATGGACCAAATCGGCCAACAGAAGATACATTCAAGGATTAACTAACAGAAGACACATTCAAGGGCCAAGTTGATTAAAAACACATTTGTGGGAGGCATTATATTTAAAATTACAAAATCATCCTCTAATGTGTATCTTGTTGATCAGTTTGTTCTTTAAATTTGTCTTTCGTTAATTTTTTTAGTGGTCAAATATGTTTTTTGTTAGTTAGTTTAGTCATGTTAAGGCACTCTGGTGCTCGAGTGAGTTTGTTTCTCAACTGTTTGCTAGGAGAAGTGGAATATGATGCATACCTTTGGTTGGTATTGTGATCGTCTTATTTGGAGTTTGATTAGATGGGATTTTGTATTGTCCTCTTGTGCTGAGTACCTTGGGGCTTAGGGCTGAGTATTGGCATAGAACCAAGGTAGATATCCTTTATTGTGAGGATATATGTCATCACTCTTGGATACAATTTCTGCACAATCATAAAAAGGATTCTGGTATGGGGAATTGGAGGCAACTAGGGTCTGACTCTTCTTCATGAGTTGAATTATGATTGGGCTTATATCATCTCTTTATGTATGCCATATTATGCAGGATTGAAAGGTATTTAATTAAAAAGTTTTTTTCCCATCCTTCACGTTTGGTTCGGATTATATAATTTAAAATGTTGTAGGGCATTGGAAGTTGTTTTTAACATGTTTACACACATTTCGGATTATATAATCCGAAATGTTGTAGGGTGCGCTACAAACCAGTAGGGTGGGATGAGAAACTGTCAACATTTAGAAAATGTGTCTTCGATAGAGCTGGATATATGTATCGGAACTTGTAGCTGACAGGAATGACTTGTTTAACCTGTGGCCCAAGTGGGTTTGACTTTTTGAACCATGTGTTATGTGGTTTATGTATGCAGATTCACAAGTTAGTCTGTGACTTGTGTAACTACACTTTTAAGTGTTGGAGTTATTTTTAAGAACCATTTGTGGCTCTTTTAAGTTACTGATAAAATTATCAATAATAGTAGATTTTTAGCTTTTCTTAAATACCAAATTTTTATAATACCAGTTTTTTTTTTAATTTTGAAAAATATATATGTATTGTCTCCCAGCAGTCTGTTTAACCGCAGACCAACGTCGGGCAAATTCAAACCAACATATCATAACTCATTATTATTCGTGTACGGATCGCTCTATTTAGCGTGTGGCTTTGAACAAACCGGATAAAATTGGGCAGAGTAGTTTACATACCCACATCTAATTTTCTGTAAGATATAAGAAATAGAAGAGATTTTGTATAAGATTTTATAAATACAACAGTTGTATAAAATTTATATTGGTAGTTTTATTATTGTTAAGATAAATATCACAGTTGGAATGATAAGCATTACACATTTTAGTGTATGTTTTAGGAATGTAAAAAGCTGTCTCAAAAGTATTAAAATGAAGTAAAAAATAAATAGTTTGCAACTATATACCAATAATCAACCTAAAATTGTGTTGTAAGTTTTTGAAAAATGTTAACAAGTCTCATTTTAATGAGATTAGTTGTTTTTACCAATCTTAAATAGAAATGTATGTCTCCTAAACTAAACACCTTTATACAAAAATGAACTCAAAATTTACCGTCAATCCTATCTGGCAAATGTGTAAATTTTACTAAAATAATTAATGTCCAACCCTATCTGGCAAGGAAAATAAATCTTAACATACTAACATTTTTTATTAAAAAAAGACATTATAGTATTAATTTAATTTTATAATTAGAATAAAATAATTAATGTTATATTGAAATATGAAGTGTCATTATTTCATAATATTTTCTTTTTTAAGTGTAAATTGATTATATTACTAAGAGGGAGTAAGAGTGTTAGTACAATCTAGAGAATGACCGCATGATTTTTATTTTTATTTTTATCAAAAGAAAAAACTAAAGCAAAAGAAAAAAAAAACTACAAACAAGGGGACTGAGGTCCCATAGCATTAGCTAGACAATATCTCAATAGAGAATGACAAATAGGGATGATCCTAAATTTATGAGTAAGTGAGGCTCCAAGTTTAGCGAGTCAATCTACTCAAGAGTTTCATTCACGCAAAGTATGAACAAAACCAACATTTCAATCTCTCAACATATAAGAACAAATTTTATCAATCAAATAAGCATAAGGGTGAGTAGGTAGGGCCCCGTCCTTTATAAAAGTCAAAAGTTGTTTGAGAGTCTTACTCACAAATGATATCCTTAAAATCAAGATCTCAAGTGATTTGTAACCCATTATAAACAACACGAAGCTCCGCATTAATATTAGTAGTATGACCACAACTTTCAGCAAAACCAATGATCTAACCACCCATAGAACCCCCAAATCTTGATCTACTAGGGTTATTAATCGAACTACCATCAACATAACTTTAATCACGTTATTTGGAGGAGGCTCCCAAGAACCCCCAATCTAAGAGTATGGATTGGAGAAGGACCACCAAAAATCTTCTTGGTGAAATTATAAAAAGAGTTAGTTTGGCTAAGAATAAACTAGGTGAGGTAAACTTCCAAATAAATCAAAATCCAACAAAAAAGAGTGTGTTACACCGACCAGTTACATACATCTTGAACAACTGCAGGGTTAGTTGATTACAGTGGAACGTGGGTTCAATCCGCTCCATGCATTTAGTGTGTGTGACTTGTGTCACTAAACTCTTTGGAAAAAAGGAAGTAAAAGATGATAAAAGCTATATTCATTGTTTACTATGATTATGAATGACATGTAAGAGAAGAATAAAGTTTGCAACAACTGCTGGTGGAAACAATTAAGACATGTGCACTCTCTCTCGTGCTCTCTCACTCAACAAATTAAAAACCATCTCATTCATGTGAAAACTCTAACCATCCCTCTACAGCCAACCACACATAATAATTCATCATTAAATACAATTTACCTAACCTACTAGTAATGTCTTAGCATGTTAGTCCCTATCCACATATATGCCATAGTAATCAAGGTGTTCATGAAATAGGTTGGATTGAAATATGTTGGCCTTTTGCCTAGCTTTAAATGTTCATCAAATCATATTCTTAAACCCTAACTTCATTTTAAGAGGAACTTTTGCATAGTCTCAACTATCTTGGTCACACTACTTAAACACACACATTTGAAAAAAAAATATAGAAAGAAAAAGAACTAAATTATATGTAATTTTTTGTTGGTGTGCTCAAATTATGAGTTCAAATAGTTATGACCAACGAAGTATTTTCATCATTTTGAATTCAAGTAAATTTATTCTAGATTTGAATAAGTATGATGATGTATAAGTTTAATTAATCTAAGATCAAATCTAAGTAAATATGAATGATTATTGCTTGGTTATGTTTAAAAGAAAAGAAAAAAAAGTTCATGCAATTGATTAATATATCATATACATTATAATTACTAAGTGTGAATCTCACTCACAAAAAGCTAGCTCTAAGCAACCAAACATTTTTTTATCCTTTGCTTTGCTTTGTTTTTTAAAAATGCAATTTTGTCCATGAAATTTTAACCATCGGTCGAATTAGTTTCAAACTTGTATACGAATTAGCAATTTCGTCCATAAAATCGTGGCATGTTGATAAAAAATCAATATGTTAGGTCGTTTTTTAGATAGCATGATTTGATACGATAAATGAATATGTGACACTTGATAAGAACTTCACATTGTCGTGTCTCTAGAGACGGAATTGCAAATCCCTACAAATTAAAGACTAATTTGACCTATTGATACAATTTCAAAACTAAATTCCCTATTGAGTCGTTTATTTTTCTTTGCTTTTTCCTTTGTTCCTACCCAATATATAACTTACACTCTTCATTCTTTATCACAAGAAAAAGTGCACTTTCCTTCCATTCTCATCATCTTAGACCTTCAACACCATCATGTCATTATCACTTTCACTTCCATATCTCATGATCCTTTTCCTCTACATTCTCTTCTTCCCTTCCTACATGAGTCTCACTCATCCTAACTCAACATCATCAACCCTTAATCCCACTTTCCCAACAACATTAACAATCCCTTCATTCCAAGAACAATCTTATGTTAAAGGGTGTCCTTTATCTCTCTCAAATGAACTCTTCAATGGCATAAAAACTGCATGTAGTTCATCAAAACATGGTTCTAATAGTAAACTCGACCGTAGCCGATGTTGTCCTGTTCTTGCAGCATGGCTATACTCTTCATACTCCTCCACTGCCCTTGGAAACCATTCATCGTCGTCGCCATCATCATCAAGATCATCATTTGACATGCCTTTGGTGCCAGATGACTCAGAAACATGTGTGAATGGTTTGGAAAAGGCTTTGAAAGTGAGAGGAATTGAGCTTATAAAGCCAAATGAGAGTTGTGATTTGGTGTATTGTTATTGTGGAATTAGGCTACATCCTTTTAACTGTCCTGATGCATTTTCTGTTACAAAAAGTGGAGAACTTGTTGGAGATGGAAGTGTGAGGAGGTTGGAGAAGAGTTGCTTGAGTAGGAAGAAAAATGGTAATGGATTTCAAGGTCTTGGAGGATGTTCTAAGTGCTTGAATAGTCTCTATTTGGTGAGTTTTCCTTCTAAAAAACTATACTTTTTTTCTTCTATCTATGGGATGTTTTGATGTTCTTTGCTTGGTATTTTGTGACATTGAATTTGATGGATCTTGTTGAAAATTGATGAAGATTTGGCTCTGTTTGGAAAAACAACTTAATTAAGTGTTTATAGTATAAGTGTTTGCCATATACTCCGGAATGAAATATAAGCAAAAATGGTAGTTGAAAAGTTTACGTATGTGGACTAAATTTTAACCTACCATTTTTGTTTATATTTAATTTCGAAGTAAGTGTTTCATGGGCTAGCTTATTTGACCTTATCAACTGACATAAGCACTTGTGAGATTGTTTGAGAGGGTTTAGGGAAACAACTTATGCATTGTCCATAACCAGTTTTAAGCCTATTCACATAAGCTCTCTAGAATAACTTATAAAAACAGCTTATAGTTTATATAAAAACAGTTCGACTTTATATTATCTTTTGTTGTAGAAATAACTTATACATAAACACTTATATAATAAACACTTATAAACTAAGCTGTGTTTCCAAACATTAATGTATGATGGTTGTTTTTTGAAGTGTTTGCTCAATGCTTTGTAGCTGTGTAGTTCATAAACCACTGGTACACTTTAATGTCATAAATTCAAGTTATTAAATAAACCTTAATGTTTCTAGAAATTAAGCACATGCAATGTCACTATCTTGGTACAACAGAATAACTTTAGGGTCTCTAGTTTAGATATGGAGAAGACAGTTGAGAGTTAAGTGTACTCAGTTGTCACTTTTGCTTACTCTCTCTTTTGACAACTTTGGTTGCAAAATAATGTCATGGAAAGCTTCACATTAAGTGCTTGTTTGGATTTGAGTTAAAAATCACGTCACGTTGAAATACCGCGTCCCAAAGCAGCGGAAACGTGAAAATTGCGAAGCTGCTATTTGGAGTTTCTTGATGGACGCACGTTTTTTTTCCCTTTCACCGTTAAAGCAAACACATCATAAGTAGATGTGTGACTCAAATAAAATATGGTCCTATATACATAAAACAAACTTTATTTGTTATGATTATTTATTATTAGTAAAATACTAAAATTGCATAAACCTAGTCTAAATTTTTTAGAGCAAGAGGAAATTTGTTAGCAGCATGGGTCGAACTCTAAACTTTCTTCTTAATACACTTTCAGTGTCCCAACCCATATTAGTGGTCTACACCTTCCGACACACATTTTGTCACACATTTAAATTTTGATCTTGTGTTTTAACCTTGAAGTAGAGTTTTGAAGATTTCTCTTTGAGTAAATGTTACAGCAACCAAAATGTTTGTTACTTAAAAAGCTTTGATGCACCAAACCTCTTTTATGCTATCATCATTCATATTATATGCCACTTTTGTTTAATATTCTAAAATTGAAAGATTACTTCTAAGCAGCTTAACAAAAAGACTTCAAATTCAAGCAAAGAAGAAGACAGGACCACAAAGATTCACAACAAAGATTGTGAGCTAATGGGCTTGACATGGCTTCTGTCGAAGAATCGGACGGCTTATATTCACACGGTTACTAACGTTCTTCGTGCTTTGTTGTTGAACAAAGATGGATCTAAACCACAATCATGCACTCTAAATAGTGATGGAATGCCTCTAGCTGTTGATTCATCTGAGTTCTATGATCAATCTTCATCAACCAAACTCCAACCAACTTTGTCTCTTTCTTTGTTGTTGTTACTTTGTTTGGTACAATGTATGCATGTTATTGTGCTATTCTCATGACTCAAATCAGAACAAAAAGATATTGATCTCAAACATGTCATTTTGTAGATTTTATAATCCCTCTTTTGGTGCTTAGGAATGCAATTTTATGTTGTTAGTAATTGAGATAGTGTAAGGGTAATTAATTGATATGAAAGAAAAATACTAATAGTATCTTCTTCTCTTTTTCAAGCACATTGTCTTTTATTAGTTGAAATTCCTCAATCTCATATTGATATGACACTCCTGATTTAACGTGTTTGAAAAATTGTCAAATTACGCTTTGGCACGTTTTACAAACTCTCCAAGTAACTTCATGGTTGAAATGCAAGGGAATATGATAATGTCAAGTGTGACGTGTATCCAAACACATACTTCCTCCGATCACATTTATAAGCAAAATACTACTTTTTAGGTTTATTGAATGCACAATGTATTTGGTCTATAATATAATCAAATACATTAGGTATTCGACGAATCTAAAATAGTTTTTTACTTATAAATGTGATCGGTAGTTTTTTGTATGCTTGGAAATCATTTTTTTCACAACCAATTAGTGTGACTTATTTTGAAAATATTGTGACTAGAGAGTAAAATATAGTGTTTTTATTTTGGTGGGCTAGAGACAAGTGCGTTGTTTTAAAAGGGAAACATTTGGGACTTGTTTGTGTGGCTTCCCTTTGAGACTTTTATGAGCTTCACAAGATATTTATGAACACCTTACTTTATATCCATATATGTTCTATTGTCTACATTTAATGTGGTGAGGTGGTAGAGAATTGTTGTTAGTTAAATTATTCAAAGGACAAAGATATGTCACAAGTTCAGTTTGAAGAGAATTGAATTCAGCAAATGAGGTAAATCCTCTTAATAAAAAAAGAAGTTAATGACATTTTGTCTATATTATTATACTTGTGGAAGATATAGAAAGCTAAAAAACGGTGGATCCATGGATCCATAGATTATATAGGTAAGGTCATGTTGACCATGATAATTAAGCTTATATCCATGTTAAAGTTGGAGTAAACGATGGTAATTAGAGCTTAATTGGAAGATAAAAAGTGTCAAATGGTAAAAATGGTCTTCTAAATATGTATTAAAGCAGCATATTTATAAAAAATGGTAAAAATGGCCTTTTTTGTAGGAATGTTTTGTATGCAAGCAGAATTCTTGTAAAAATTGCATGTAGGTTATTATGAAAAATCACGAAGTTTTTTTTAAGGAATGAAAATCACAGGCTGTGGGTCACACTGGGCCTTCACTTTGTTCTCAGGTACTGGTTTGGGCTTGTAATTTTGGGCTTAACCCATCTGCAATGGAAGATTGTTACTTTTCACACCCTATAAGTTTCTCGCACGCCATATTCATATTTAAAATCCGAATTGTTTCAATGTATTCTTAGAAGTATTTATGAGGGGTTTATGTCATTCGAATTCTATAATCTGGACTGCACAAGATGCACGAGAAAGTCATAGATGGAAAAAGAAGCATCCGTTACCGGAAAGTATGCTACATCCGACCCACTAAATAAATGAGAGTTCATCAATAGATAAAGGATATGGGTACTGGTTTTTTAATCGCTATTTTTGTTTTCAGCCATCGAATCCTTTTGAGAGTATATCAATGGTTGATACTTTAATTGCTCATGCATGATTCGTTATACACATAATATATTAACTATTGACCTTTTAGGCTTTGTTTAGGGGTTTGGAGAGGAGGGAAATGGAGGGATTTGAAGGGTGTAAGATATAGAAGAAAATAAAGAAATCTTTCATATTTTTTTGAAGAGTATATTTTTAGAGAATGATAAATTAATGCTTATAATTAATAAATTTTTTATTTTAAGAATATTATAACTATGTAGATTAATTTTAAAGAATTCATATAAACCCTCCAAAACCCCACTCTAATACAATTTTTTATTTTCCTCAAATGAGGAGGATTTTGTATTATGAAGAAAAACACCTAAACTCTCCTCTCTCTATTTCTTCCACTTGTTCATTTCTTTTTTTCAAACTCGCAAACAAAGTCTTAGGGGTTTGGCATGTTAGCTTGAGATCTAGGAGTGTACTCTCTTGTAAGTCTTAGTTTTGAATAATCTAGATGTCAACAATTCGTATGTTGGACTAGTCTGTACAAGATTTCATTGTGACTTCAATTTAGCCTCCACTAATGGTCGATGGAATTGATCCTCGATTTTAATCGTCCTTAGGCTGAATACCAATTTTTTTTTTAAAAAATAACAAATAATATCAACTATTAATGTGTTTATCAAAGATTGATATTACTCTCTTTTTTTTCTCTAAAGAGAGTTGCTTGCATTAGAAAATTATGATCCCCTTTAGTGTCACTTCTCACATTTTTCATAACCACTAATAAAAATTAGTGATGAAATATAAAGGAAGAATTTTCAACATTTAATCACTAATGATAGAGACCAGAAAATCAATCACTCAAATTGTGACCAGTAGTTTAACAAATTCTTACAAATCGATCATTAAATTTGATACAAAATCTTTTAGTGACAGATTTAAAGATTGATATAAAAAATCGGTCGTTATACGGACCCCAAAATTTCCACATTCTATATCAATCACTAGAAATTTTAGTAGTGATAAGGATTTGATTGTATTAAATCAATGAGACAAAATCTTAGACTGAGACTATATATAGATTCGAAATGCAGTATTCAACTTGAGCATTGTTTCTTAATGAGAGTGTTGGATTTTATTAAACACATTGACCATATACTATATTTGAAATCCATGTGTATCCTTTCCTAACAAACTGACATGGGGTTGAAGATATATTTTGGCTTATTTTCAACAATCTCGTGGTGGAAAGGTTGGCTATATCTGCTATACAAACGAATACTTTCTTTTTTATGAGTTATACAAACGTATGCATAGTACAAGCATGTGGGAAGAAATTTGGGTTACACATGATAATGGTCCATTGCAATACTAGCTTGTCCATTAGCACGTGGTGGTACCTTTTAAGAGATTCTAAGGGCATATATAGTGGCTAAATATCGTATATGGTAGTAGTTTATTGATATATTAATATTTAATACTATAAACCAATTGTGGTTGAATCTGAGATAACAAATTTAGAAAATTTCAAATATCACGTTAAAAAGATGAATTTAGACAATTCTCACATTCAAACACACTTTAACGGACTTGAGTTGCATATCATTCAAAACTAGTTTTAAAATGTCGTGTAAATTTTTGACAAGCTATTAATTGAGCATTTAAATATTTATTACATTGATTGATTCAGCGTTATTTTTTTGAGTGGTAGACAGATTAGTTTGAACTAAGTGATTAAAGGAGGTTAGGGGTTAAATATCAAATGTTCAAGTTCTTGCAATGATAAACATATTAATGAGGAGTATTAGAGACACTCTCTTTTTAACATATTAACATTTATCGTTCAAAAAGTAATTACCTTGTATATAAATATATTTTTTTCTTTTGAAAAATCTATAAGATCAATGGTTGGTGTATATAACAATACAATTTATATATACATAAAATTACTTTAGTGATCAAGCTATGATTCCTAAGAAAAGGTCACAAATACATAAAACAAATTGTACCTTTTAAAAATTAAATTCGAATTCTCTCGACAAAAAGACTACATTTTGTCAACTATAATTATGTATTAAGAGATAAAAAATAAAAAGTTGTGTGAACCGAGAATCTTTCATACATAACCGTAGAGATTAATTTATTGAATTGGATAAAACCGTAATGAATAACAAAACTTTCTCTTAGGATATTGATCCTACTGCATTTCTCGTGAATGAACTCGAACTCAAGACTTCTTGTTAAAATGGATGGTATCTCTTATCATTTCATTTAAGTGTTCTTGATATTATTTTATTTTTGTACAAGATAATTTTTTATAAATAAGGAATCCATATTTTCTTATTATGGAAGGTATGTAGAAATAATAGAATTGCATGCAAAATATCCCCGTGAGCTTAACTTTGGTAAGGATATTGCATGTTATATGCAGGGGTCGAACCCTGAAGACCTCACTTCTTCATATTTAAATGTGAACACTAAACTACTCTGCCAAAAAAGGAGAATTGCATGCAGAATGAGACGCCGTCCACCGACATAAAGCGGCAACAATAGTGTTTCAGACGTACCGCAAAGTCAAAACTTTGGGACTATCGCTGCATGACGAAATTACCCTCCAATTATTATCTATTACAACTAATCTCGTGATATTTTTTGTCCTATAAAAATTTAAGATATCCTGGTGCATGATTTGAAAGTTGACACTTAACATTGTCCACATAAATGATAAAACCAAAATATTTTATAGAAAATTGTGTAACATATGGTCCTCTATTTTGTCTCATTGTCAACTTTTTCTTTTGGAAGGGGATCTCTCATTGACAACTTGGTTATTGCTTCCTTATAAAGAGAAAGAGTAATGATATTTATATGATTATTTGATGACATTTTTTGTGATAATCTTTTTTTTTCTTTTTATTGGTTAAAAATAATAGAAAGAGAAAAAGAAAGAGAGATGATAAGAACATCATATAAACATGAAAAAAAAAGTTGTTCAAAAGTCATCTCAAAATATCTATACAAATATTATTACTCAATAAAAAATTATTTTGGTATCTCAGTTTTAACATGTTCAATGTTTTATTTATCTATGTATTTGACTGAATTTTGTTTGATATTGCAAATGATATATATGTAGTTATGAGGCACAAATGCACAATAAGTTGATGAGACATAAAAATAAACTCTCAAGTGAGAATCTATCTAGATCATGTCTTGCATCGAATTTGGTTGATTTTTGCGATGTAGATTAAAGTATATTTTAATAACAAGAAAATGAGTTTTTAATTTTGAGAATCTACTCATTAAGTGTCACTTCATTAAAATTTAGCCTCACAAGTTATCTGCAGAAAAAAACACGTGCATTTTGTAAACTAGAGGATTAAAATTACATATTTAACTTAGAAATTTCCCCGGTGTCATTTATAAGCAAATCTTCATTTTTAGATTCATTGAATAAATGATGAATGTAATTTATAATATAGATTGCATACATCATTTATTGAATGAATGGATCTAAAGAGTTAAAATTTGTTTATAAATGAGACCGAATGGATTAAGTAATAGTAATAGGATTTATGTGAAATGCAAATATTGCAATCATCCTTGTTGGGATGGTACTTCAAAGGATTAGACTCACGAGAATGAAATTGAAGAGATACTTGTAGATTGAGATGAACCGAAAGAGAATAAGATACTTGCGGTTGAGATCTAAGTGACGTTGATCTTGGAGAGGATGAACTATAAAGTAGTTATGATTTATGTGTTTATGACTTATGTATTTATTAAAGATTGAAAACATTTGTTTTTTAGGCTATGGCTTGAGTTTTGAAGTGTTTCGGAATTCAGAGTTATGTTTGATTTTGATCGAATTAAGGATGTTTTATGCTTTTGTTATGATTTGAGTTTTGAAGTAATTTAAAGTTTTAAAGTATTTCAATTTGACTATCATGAACATAAACATCAAATTTATAGTTATCAATTAATCGGTAACATTACACAAAACCGATAATGCGTTAACGTTTCACGATTGTTTGAAATTCATCAAATTTTGCACATTATGCAACACATTACACGTAAAGTACATGAATTTATAATAAATGCGAAACTCAAATATATTGATATATATATATATATATATATATATATATATAT
>Ga0228711_1002156_pt1 | contig 29954 bp, 11 predicted proteins | sample MedpolnodulmetaG_2_FD_177996 | JGI IMG/M metagenome (GOLD analysis project Ga0228711, IMG submission 177996) | Root nodule microbial communities from Medicago polymorpha collected in Santa Monica, California, United States - brown nodules | ecosystem: Host-associated > Plants > Roots > Nodule... | reverse complement strand
GTACGCTTTTGCAAAGTCAACCTTAAACAATAACAACTCCTTTTTATGTCTATGAGCTTCATCAACTAATTCATTAGCCACCAATATACCATCAAGAATTTGTCGTCCCTTAATGAAAGCAGACTGAAAGTCGGATATGACAGAACTAATTACCGAACGGAGACGATTAGCAAGAATTTTAGCCAAAATTTTATACAGACTTCCCACCAAAGAAATGGGACGGAAATCATGCAGACGTTGGGGACTATCAACCTTCGGAATGAGGGAAATAAAAGTACTATTTATCCCCTTGGACAGTTTGCCATTCCTATGAAATTCCATTAAAAAACGCATCAAATCATCCTTCAAGATGTCCCAAAAATATTTAATAAAACCAAAAGAGACGCCATCTGGACCAGGACATTTGTAGCTATCACAGTCCCAAACCGCCGCCTTAACCTCCTCAACAGTAAAAATATTGATTAAACCAGTCCCTTCTCGACCTGACAAGGCTTTGAATTCCATATTTCCCATAGAAGGCCGTGACAGAGAAGAAGATCGAAAATGACTTTGAAAGTGGGAGAACACGGATTATTCATTAAATGCTAAAAAAAATTGTCCATTATTATTATTTAATAACAGTTACCCATTAAATATTTCAAAATAAATTGTCCATTTCAAATTTTGTGAGTTTTCAATTATGTTGTAGATTGTTTTTATGTAATTTAAATCATGAGACCATGTTATAATTTTGAGTATAGGTTCATAGGTATTCAAGACTAATTGTTTGTGAGTTTGTGTTGCTCCAAGTCCTAGATGTCAATAGTTTATGTTAAACTTTCTTTCAAAAAAAAGTTTATGTTAAACTTATGTTGTGTATCTTAACTTTTATTATTAAATAAAACAAGACATTCTTTATTATATTTGTCATAAGATTAGTAAATTCCACATAATAGATAGTTCATGTGATGGAACATCAAGTGAGACTTAATCGTGAGATTACAATAACATAAAGAACATTATTCTTAAAAGTATTCGTAGTCAAACTTTAATATAAATTGGAATAATAATAAAGTGTAAAAACTATTATGTATGTAGATCGATGACCATGTCTCACGGGTCATGAATATGAGATATCAAGTCTATACATAGGTATACATATTATGAGTAATATTTATACTCAATTGAGCCATCATGAGAATATTATATAGTATGTTATGAAAGTATCATAAGATATTATCATAGTGATAATAATGTATAACTCTCTTAGACCTGAAACCACCATAATCTCTAAATGCGGACTCAAGTGTTTTATTGTCAATCAAGGGTCTGTTTGGCAAGACCATAAAACTATCTTATAGCTTATAATAGATAATTTATGAGCTTGTTTGACAAAAAAAAGCTCTGTTTGGTAACAATCTTTTCACATGAGTCTATAACTTATTTCACGAGCTTATAAGTTATTTTTCAGATGCTATTCAAAGTAGCGTTTGAGCTTATAACATATAGCTTATTGTTTTTTCTTCCACTTTTGCCCTTGCTATTTTATCTAAAAAAAAAAAAAATCCCTTTTTACCCTTTATAATTTATTACAATCTGAAACATGTTATGTTTTCAATGTAAAAAAAATTTCAATCCCATTTTTTTGTCACACGATTTTTTTTTCATTTAGCAATATAAGTAGTTTTTTTCTTATGGTACTTTGCAATGATTGAGTTTTAAGTAATATGAATTTAACTTCTTAAACAAAAAACAGTACGAATATAATAAGTATCCAATTGGTTTTTATTTTTTAGGAAAAAATTTATACAGTTGTTGTTGCTTATGTTATTTGATAACTTATTTTTGATTTTGTTGTTGTTGTTCTTCTTCACTTTTAATATTTTTGTTTTCTAACTTATGGATTCGATTTTATAATTTTTTCTAAATAAAAAGTAATTAGGTATTTTGACCAAAAAATAAAATATTAATTTATTAATATGTAAAATATATATTAAATTGATTAATTTAAATTATTAAATATCTTAAATACAAATATTAATTGATACACATTTTTTTTGGTACAAATTGATACACATTTTATTACGAATTAAGAATTTTCTTTTATGTCATTTTACATTTATCAGTTAGTTTAACCATTGATTTTATCAAACACTTTAATTAACTTATCAACTATCAAACATCAGCCATCAACTATCAGCTAGTATAAGCTATCAGCTATCAGTTAGCTTATCAGCTATCCGCTATTTTTACCAAACAGAGCCTAAGCCTTATAAGTAACACGATAACTACAAAGTTGGTAAAGGGCAGATGATGAATCTTGCTGAAGGACATTAGTGTCCTATGAGATTTGCCCCTTCTGCATAACATGAGATATATCTTTAGACCTCTTGATGAAATATGACTGTAAAATTGCATGGTCATGCCAAATTAAGTGAATATGAGATATTAGACTTATTCGTTACTCAATATATTTCGAGATCAAGAAATAAAAATATTGAGCTATACAAGGGTGACACAACCTATGTCTCGTGTTCAATATAGATATAAAAGAGGAAGGGTTAATTATATGCATGAACATTATCATGAAAAAAGTTTCGTCAGATCACTTTACATTCTTGTCACTTTGATCGCAGTGATGTGTTGCTAGATATCGTTCACTATTTATAATATTAAATGTAAGATTTAATATTATTGTCAATGTTACAAGAACCTATATGACCACACACACAAAAAAAAAAAAAAAAAACAGTTAAAAGAAGAGATATATGTAAGACTTATAACTTGGGGTGTAATTATCGTGTGCTAATGGGTTACTGGCTTACAGAAGCCGAGTAGTGATTGCTTAACTTGTAGAGCGCACATGCGGTTCTATAAATAGAATCCTTATGCTGAAGCAAGTTATATCACTTTATAGGAACCCTAAAACCGCAATCAAAACCCTAGTTTTTTCTGAACCTCTAATAAATACTTTGCTAGCACCGGGAACCAGAGAAGAGCTGTTCGTGTGGATGAGTATAGACACTGCTACGTTGCTTTGTTGTGATCGAAATTATTTTCTGCATTTCAAGAGGTAACAATTTCATCACTGATTTATGTCAAAATCGTAATGACTCATGGAAAGAAAATCGCAAATTTTAATTTCCGCTAGCTTTATGATTATGATTTCCCTTCAGTTAGGTGTATGCATTTATATTTCTTATCATTTCAACATTTTTGTGATTTATTTATTTTGGTCAGCTAAATTTTATCGAGTATATGTTTTTTATGGTATGTAGATAAAATGACAGACACCATTTAAAATCCACACATGTAATTGTCAACAAACTCACACATACAATTATGTGCTCCTAAATTCGAACCCATGTGAAGGTGTCTAGCTTGGTAATATCAAAATTTTCAGCTGACTTAGATCTTACAGATTTACACATTTATTGTGGCTAAATTTTATTTGAAAAATTGTGATTCTTTTAAATTTTCAAAAGTAGATTTTTGAAAAGAATGTTATGGGATGATGTATTTAAAAAAATTAGTTTAATTTTTTTTTTGCACTGAGTTTAAAATATTTTTTAAATAATGCAATTCATTTTGTTGTTAAAAAAGAAACTTATTTAGATTTCAAATTTTCAATATTGTTTTTTTAATTTCTAAATTTTTTGTCAATATTATATTATTAAGAAATAAATATTTTCAAATGTATTTTTATTTTTGTAATTCATTTTTTTATATTGTGGGTGATTTATTAAAAAAAAGAAGATTGAGAATGTGTTAAAGATTCGTGATCAGGTTCATTTTTTTAGACCAGGTTCATATTCATTATTGAAATTCAACTATTTGACCCATTTTCACCCTCTTTTGATGTGTATCGTGGTAAGGGTAGCATTTGGGTGAGATTGTGGTTGGTGATATTGTGACATTGACCAACCATAATGCCACAAGTGTCTTTCTTCTTTCTCTTTCACAACATTTTTTTGTTTCTTTGTACACTTGTGATATTGTGGTTGGCCAATATCACCAATGTCACCAACCACAATATCACCGAAGTATTATCCTTATTGGTACTAGTAGTTTTAATTGAAATTCAACTATTTGACCCATTTTCATCCTCTTTTGATGTGTATTGGTGGTACTAGTAGTTTTACTTTAAAAACCTGCCTAAAGAGTTAGAATAAATTGAGTAAAAGTTGTCTTTTTTATTTTTTATTTTGACAGAATCGAGTAAAAGTCATCTTTACTATAAATTATTAAAACTATTTTATTTTTAATGTATTTATTTTATTATTGATACATTTATTTATTTTGTGACAACTGTTTTCTAAATAACATTTCCTAAAATGATTTTATACCTATATACATTTTTTTAAAATGGAAAAATAATCAAAGATGAATCAGACTGAAATTTGGATAATTATGAAAGGGAAACTTGAAAATTATCATAATCAAAACAATCTTGCTTTATGGAGTAATAGAAACACAAAAATAATTCTTATAAATAAAGATCCCGTTTGTGTTGAAACCTGCATTTTTCAATATCGAAATCACCTTAACTTTTCTTTCCCATAAAATAAAAAAAATTCAAAAAGCACGTTAGGGTCATAATGGTAAGTTCACAAAATCCCATATCTACGAAATAGAATTAATGCTATAAATAAGCTAATACAAGATGATAACACAAGAAAACATTAGGCTACATAGCTCAAAACATGATGAAAGAATTTCTGAACAAGTGTGGTGGGTATGGAATCATAGATGGTGGGTTTGCCACAGAGCTTGAACGCCATGGAGTAGACCTCAACGACCCACTTTGGAGTGCCAAATGCCTCTTTACTTCTCCACATCTTGTCCGAAGGGTACAACTTCTTTTCTTTAATTACTTGTTTTTGTTTCAATGCACTTTTATTCATATCAATCAAGAAATCTCTAAAACACAGTCAAGGAATTTCATTATGAATCAAGAATCACTATATACATGGGAAAGGAATAGATAAAACACAGACAGGGAAATCCACAAACATTTTATTTTTTTAACATAACGCTGTTAAATTAATAAGTATAAAGAGAAAGAATTTTTAGAAATGTGTTTTTCTCTGGAACTCAAGTTTGAATCCTTAGTCCATATAGAACAAACTTCAATTGGATCTTTTGCTAGTAAATGGTAGATTGGACACTCGAATTAGTTGGACGACAAATTTTTTATATTTTCTTCTTCATATTTACGTTACTATCATCATCTAATTTTATATAGCCTGTAACAAATAACATGCAATTACTTCAGTAAGAGTCTAATTGAACATTATTAATCTTTTTTACAAAAATAATACAGTATCGTTTATCATGACTTTACGTTTAATTTGTTTAGCTTAAAATAATTCTATATAATCATATAATTTTGGACTCTATCGTTTATCATGGACAACACAACTTTCTCATATCACGTAGAATCGTACCAATGAGTCATAGTTAGGTCCAAATCGAAAAAAGGACATAAATCAAGCAACGAAATGTACACGTGGCTCTTTGGTTTGCCAAGGTGTCAGTACCTCATGGAGTCCTCTGTGCTAGGTGTAAATAATGTCATGGTGAAAAAACTATAGTTACTCAATTATTTAATGTCATGGTATAATTTTTTATGCATAATCATTTAAAATGAATTATAATTTTATTCTATATGATATCAGCATCCATCAAAAGCTTTAAGATATGAAATTTTGATATACTTTTGAAATTAAAAAGGAAAAAATGTATAACTTGGGAGAAGAACCTTATCTTAGATTTAGATGAGATTGACGTGTTTGGATGTATACGATCGAAGTTGTGTTTATTTAATGACTTCGAAAACAACTTAAAGCAGACGGAACTGCACATACAAGCTGTAGTGTTCGTTTGGTATTTGTACAAGAAAAGGGATTGAGTACAAGATTGCACATCTATGATCTAACTTTATAATGCATTTTGAAGCTATTTAATCTAATTAATTACTACAAAACTTGAAACAGACGACACTGCCCATACAAGAATAATATAATTTGTTTGGAGAAGAAAGATAAAAATAAGACAAGATATAGAAGAGGTGATAAATTACAATATAAATTGGTAACTTTTTACTTATCTAATTAATTAACATATCATTTCACCAATGTTTTGTTGATTTATTTATTGCTTGACACCATGTAACAGGTTCACCTTGATTACCTTGACGCAGGAGCTAACATAATATTAACATCATCTTATCAGGTAATTCATCTAAACTATTAATTTCCCTACATATAATTTAATCAACTTATTTACAGTTACCATCTATCTATCTATATTTAGGCCACGATTCAAGGTTTTGAAGCTAAAGGGTTCTCTAAGGAAGAAGGTCAAGCTCTGCTTCGAAGAAGCGTAGAGCTTGCACGCGAGGCACGTGATATATATTATGATAGGTGCACTAAGGATTCATTTGACTTTATCAAAGATGAAAGATATAGAAGCCGTCCCATTTTGATTGCAGCTTCTGTTGGAAGCTATGGTGCCTATTTAGCCGATGGCTCTGAATATACGTGAGTCAATTAAACAAACCATGTCAAAACTATATACTAGAATGTGATTTTAGATTTGACATAAGTTTGTCGCACCATTAGTGCCGACGTGTTTTCGGAGAAAGTTACACTTTAGAATTTCGACAAATTGTGGTGTTATTCTAATTTTGTCAAACTCACTTTCAATCCAAACATGTATTTGTCTTCGACTTCGAGTTTGATGAAATTAAGGATCATGATGTTGATTGTGTGTTTTTGATAGAGGGGACTATGGTGATGCTGTCACTGTCCAGACACTCAAAGATTTTCACAGGGAAAGGGTAAAAATTCTTGTTGACGCAGGCGCTGACTTAATTGCCTTTGAAACAATTCCAAACAAGCTTGATGCACAGGTAATTACCAATTACCATTGCAAATTTGTACAAGTTTCACATTGATTTTGAGCATGCCTATTAATTTTCCCTACAATCAAATATATAGGCTTATGCTGAACTTTTGGAGGAAGAAGGAATAGAAATTCCTGCATGGTTTTCTTTTTCTTGCAAGGATGAAAACAATGTGGCTAGTGGTGATTCTATCTTAGAATGTGCTTCAATTGCTGATTCATGTCCGCAAGTTGTCGCAGTTGGAGTTAACTGTACTGCTCCTAGATTCATCCATGGTTTGATTTCATCTATTAAAAAGGTGTGACTTTTATATAAGTTTATGCTCTTTACACTATTAAATTAAATGTGCTCATTTGTTTTACTATTTTGATTGCCTTTTGTAAATCATTCTTATACAAGTTTTAGTTACTCAAATCATATAGTTTCTTGGTATTATACTATCAACATTTTTGTTCAATATGCACAATTTTCAACTAAAAATAGTGAAAGCTGATACTTGTTCATTGATTTCTTAAATATCAGGTAACAAGTAAACCAATACTTGTATATCCCAATAGTGGAGAGACTTATAATGCTGAGAACAACACATGGGTGGTGAGTTCATTGATCTCAAAATTATCTTCAATAATCGGAAAACATACTTAAAAAAATGAATCTTAATGGAGTAATTGAAAGTAAGTTAACATGTACATATCGGATGTGGGAGTTGGACTAGACGTAGTCACTGACTTTAGTCGTCTGGTCTGAAATCAATCAAGGTGATGATTATTTAATGATGGTTTAACAAAGGTGCAATATAAGTTGAATGATCTCAAATCGATGATCGGGATTGACTAATGCGTGTAACTGCATGTTTTTTCTACTCCATTTGCATTCGTACATGGATAGACATTTTAGAGTCGTATGAGTTCAAAGATTTGAGAATTTTTGTTTAGAGTATGAAATTGATGATATGAGGTTAATCTATGCAGAAATCAAGTGGGGAAGCAGAGGAAGATTTTGTCCCTTACATAGGAAAGTGGCGTTATGCCGGGGCTACTCTTTTCGGTGGCTGCTGTAGGACCACTCCCAAAACTATTAGAGGCATAACCGAGGCATTATATGGAAAACCTCATGGCAAATGTATATAAACTGTTGATTGATGTTGAAGTATGGTTTATCTTATGTGTGTAATAATTAATTAATAATGGAACAAATGATCATAACAATAATGTAAAGGAAATGGTTAGCTTTATGTCTTCTTTTGGCTATTCCACTTTCATACATGACATGCACTCATTTTTGCACAAAGATATAGCCATACAAATTGGATATATGCCAAACAATTAATCTAATTTCTATAATATAAATTACTTACCTTACCCCGTTTCTGTTTGTGCAAACTTTTGAATGATAGTAACAAAACCTGATAAGGATAAGAGTGTTGCAGCAGATAAAAAAAAATGCTTGAATGAATTCCTGAACAAATTGGGGGCATTTAGAATCAGAAATTGGAGACAATATTTTTAAAGCCTCATAATATCAGTCATACATATCACAAAAATGTCACATATACTATCGCAGAAAATGTTTTGCACCTGTCTAGCAGCAAGAAAAACCAAAAGTTAGCATCTCGGTTGCACGGACAATTCTAATTGAAGGTGTGTTCCGATGTCCAATATATGTCGTGTCCGGTGATCCACGGTATTTTTTTGGGTCTAGCACTACAGTCCATTCAATAAAGAACTGTATTTTGATGGATTTGAGCATACGAGAAGGAAGGGGAATGATCAATCACCACAAAATAATTGTGATAAACTGACCAATGTACAAGTATGGGTCCTGTTTTCAATATCAATATATTACGGGAGCAATGTTTTTTACCCACAAAATAACTTTGTAAGTACACATTTGAAAAAAACATATTTTTTGTTTTTGTTTATGTGTGCACGCGCATATTGAGGAGGATACATATTTCTAGAAATGTTAGGGGTGTATAAAGTAGCTATCATATTTATTTTAAAAAGCGGCACAAAATGGACGGCCCAAGACAGGTATGTATACTTACACCTACTTAACATACCCCATATTTTCACAATAACCTCCATCTTTTACTTTTATCTCACATTGGACGTAATTTTGATGTAAAAAAGGTTTATAAATCATTTCTCACTCTACAAGTTAAGTTAATTTATGATTTCTTAAAAAAATAAGTTAATTTATGAGTTGATGTGTATGGAGAAAATTAAAGTCTCACATTAGATGGTTTATGAATTGTTAATATGTTTAAATTTGAGTCTAATTCATCCTTACAAAATCGACTTATAAGGTAAAGACTAAAGAGTACCTCTCTTTTAGGAATAGTGATATTTAAACAACCATTTTTTATAACTTTTATAACAACTTTCTTTTTCTCTTTTCTTATTAGTAAAAAACAATTGAGAGAGAAAAAGGAGGAGAGAGAGTAACATATGTAAGTATGAGATAGTTGTCAAAAAGTTGTCATAAAATGGTTGTAGAAATATTATTTCTCCTCTTTTAAATGTGAGACTTGAGTTTTTTTCCAATACACCCCCTCACGCTCAACACTATTGCGCTTGATGTATAGATATGTAGGTAGCTCAAATTGATAGACTCTAATATCATCTTAGATTTTATATTTGACCTAACTCAACCTTAAAAAAAACTCATTGTAAACACTATTGACTCTCTTTATAAACTCTTATTGAATCCTATATTTTTGATGTGTGACTTGAGATAATGACCTAAATACTGTATATTACATTTTCACACCACAGGTCCACAGCTGGATGAAGACGAATGGTAAAGGTAGAAAGGTGATCGAGGACATCGTCCTGAAAAAGTCAGATACCCCATAATTTGATGAGGCAATATGAATGAGAAAAATGGATGACCACTACAATTACAAACGTCAACGAGTTATTATACCATAAAACTACTTGGGCCACATCTACTTTGTAATACGAATGTATACTCCATCATGCATGAAATTACTGGTTACTACCCATGATATTTGAGTTCATCATGTATGTATGACACATTGTTCTCTTCTAAACACAAGAACATATACTCCATCCTTTTTTTTAATCTTCATATTTGAATAAATTTTCTGTCTCTACTTAGATGTCATTTTAAAGTTTAATATAACATTAATTATTGATTTTTTAATTATATCCTTACTCATTTTACCGTAGAGAGAAAAATAGATAAAATAATTGTATTAAAAGTAATAAAATTTATTGATTGTTCTGGTAATTTTGAAAATTTAAAAAACGGTAATTAAAAAAGAACAAATGGAGAAAATAAAAGAAGGGATAGAGAAAATAATGATTAAAAATCCGAATAATTTTATGTTGAAAGAGAGTGTTAGGTGGGATGGTGAGGGTCACATGACCACTTGTCACATTTGTGTGTTGTAGTAGAAGATGTGTGTGCCACCTATCGTGGTTAAAGTATCACCACTCTAAAAGTCCAAACCATATCTCAATCACGTGTTGATATGGTGTCGGATGTCAAATTGCATGGTTACAAAAAAAATAAAATTCAAAAAGACCGCATAACGCAGTGGATTAGTGCGTTTGACTTCGGATCAAAAGGTCGTGGGTTCGACTCCCACTGTGGTCGATACTTTTCCCTCAAAAAAAATTTAATTTTTTTATTTTTTCTGCAGAGGCATGAATTAAACATTTAAAGAGTAACATGTAAATTTGAGTCCAAAATAAAAAGTAACTGGTAAACTGTCCATATTTTTATTTTTATTTTTATTTTCACTTTGGCTAAAAATTAGAAAGGGAAAGAAAGAAATATACTGGTAGATTCTTCCTTTAACCCTGGAAGAAAAAATGAATTTGGTTAATGTGTGTTACGGCGTGGAGAGTATATCTAAAGAAGCACATTCATTCGTAGGGTACAATTTGCTTGTGAATAATGGGTTCGTCTTTAATTCAAAAGATAGTGACATGAGAGGAAAGCTTTGTCACATTTTGAAAATGCCAAACCCAAAGCCAATTTGACAAAACAGATGAAAACTTGAAGCTATGAAATAAAAAGGAGACAAAAACAAATTGGGTCTCTCTCAAATCAGAAAAAGCAATAAAAGAATCATGTTGAAAAATAAAAGACAAATATATCTTTGACCATCTCGTAAAACATAATTTTGTCTAATATTTTATCAAATTGACTGTTAAATTAAGAAGAAGGAAAAAAACAATTTAATTTCGTATTTTATAAGATGGATGGTCTAAGAGACATAAAGCAAAAGCAAGAAGCAGATATTCTTGGAGTTATTTTTTAATCAAAATAAATAAATTTAAGAACAAAATATCACTTACTTTGGAATATACCTTATAATCATCATAACTTCATTGAATCCAAAAACATATGTTCCAGTTGATGTTGTTGCCTCTACTAGGATGTCTATTCTATAATCTATAGGTGGAAGAAAATGATACGAAGACTTGGCACATTTTAAAATGTAGGACCACTTGTTCTACTCTTTAAATATACAATTACCATATATGGCCCAATTCTCTATCGTTTTTGTAACGATTCCTTATCTTTATGAGTTTATTTGGAAAATTCAATGGACCCCCCCCTCTTTCTTCCTTATTGTCTCAGAAATCATTCCCTAAAACCCACATTCAACGATGCATAAACGTAACCACGTTATAAAATTCCTACTGAAAGCAAAAGCAGAACATTCATGTCACTTATGCTTCACCAACGTAGTATTGACACGGTTGACAAGTTATTAGATGTCGGATCTGTTAAGTAGCATCTAGTCACGAGTTCAATTCCTAACCAATGTGTATAGAAGAAAGAATACTTTAGGAGATGTCACCACTTTAAGTGAATCTTCGTATCTTAAAAAATTAGTCTCTAACTTCTTGATAGAAGATGCCATGAACATTATAAAAAACGACCTATATTTCACTGTGGAGGGTTTTGCTAACTAATTTCTCTAGTAAACTACTAATTATGAGAATTAATTCATTCTCAAAAAACTATAATTTTGTGTGGAAAACAAAATAATTTAGCGCAATTTTATTTTCTTTCTTTTGAAGCATTTTTCTTGTTTATATTTATATATAAAAAATTATTTTAATAATAAGAATATGATGTGTTGGTTATATATAACCTTGATTTGATTACAATGCAATCCTACTCATTGCTCATGTCTAGGAGAAATTCACAGGGAAAAAGATATGTTCCAAATATTTACCTTCACCTGGTTTTTTGTGCCTTAATCAATCCACATGCTTGCTTGACAATATATATAGTTTTAGGGTAATGCTAACTTGTGCCTTTAGGACATATGTTAAGAATTTCATTAATATAAATTATGTATTGAAAATTGTGTTTTTTTTTTGGCAAGAAATTATGTTAATTTATTGTTTAAAATGTTGAATATTAATTTTTTGTAATAAATTCTTAACATTAGTGCAATACTTAACATGTGCTGTTAGGACACAAGGTAGCATGAACCCTAAAAATATATTTAAAAAGTAACAAAAATAAAATTAAAAATAAAAATGAACCCTTAGAGCACACGTGCTAGTGAAATCTTTTTTTTTTCTTTTATTTGCATGTTCGAGTTGTTTTTATTGTCATTGTTGTTATTATTGTCATTATTACTACTTAATCTGCACATTCAAGTATGGAGACTAATCTCATGAAATAACATTGCTTTAGAACAATTACTTCCCTTATTTTGATAAGACATCGAAAGTCCAAACTCAGTGGTGGAGAGCCTTGCTAAACCTATGACCCCATGCTTGCCTTATTTGAACAAATTTTCAGTGCTCCAATGATAATGAACACTCAATACTCCTCTCTATTATAGTTAAAAACTTTTTAAAGTTTTTCTTTTTAAAAAATGAAAATAAAAAAATAATTATACATGTTGCTAATGGAAGGAGTGCATCCTGAACTATTTTGTCATGTTTTAGGGCTGTGGCAACATACACTGTTTCGTTTATTTCTTTTAACATGAGGTCTCAGAAAAGCTCTAGTGTTCACTATTTGGATTGGAACCTTCTTTGCAGTCATGACACTAGCAGATACACTTGTTAATGTAGCTATAGGGATGGCAATGGGTACCCTATGGGTAGAGTACTACAATGCCCTTCCCCATACCTGCATTTGTAAAAAATACTTGTATCCGTGTCCGTACTCTTGTGGGCAGCAACTATAGTCCCCTTCCGCATACCCTATGGGTACCTAAGTGTCCATACCCGCATTCATTACCCGTACTTTAACTATGAAAAGACAATAAAAATATCACAATTGAAATAAAACTACGATCCAAATTTTTTAAAATTAACTCATAAAATAGTACGGATCATAGTATTTAGTCAAATAAAAAACATCCAAAATATCCTTAAAAAGTTGTACCCCGGCATGATGGAGTTGTTATTGTATTAAGCAGTTTTTTGGTTTAAGTTTAGGTTTATGCTTAAATAGCTAAATAAATAAATTAATTATACACCAAAAATAAATAAATTATTTATGATATTATATAAATATGTATATGCGGGGTTGCAGGTCTGGGCAGTATAGTACCCTTACCCGTGCCCATACTCATTTAAATTTGTGGGTATTACCCGGACCCATATCCAGACCCATAAATGCAGGGTTTCACCCTATCCATTGTGGGTATTTTTTACGGATACCCATAGGGTGTGAGTCTAATTGCCATCCCTAAATGTAGCTTATGAAGCTGCTGATATTTTGTTGTATTCTAAATTCTAAAAGAGCTTTTTTTTCAGCTAAATAATTATAAATCTATCAATCTTTTAGATTTTTGTGGGTACAATCTTACGAGAACCCTTCATCTTTGTGACATCATGTAAATACTTTTAAACTAAATTTGTGTCTATTTAGTTGTGCAGTGACATGAATATACTTTAAACAAATAGATTTGATAAAAATAATTCTGATTAAAGTTGAGAGTTGAATATAAAATAATTTATATTTAAATACATTAAAATAGATACGAGTTAAATAATAAAAAAAATCATTTTTTTAAACAAATAAAAAAAATCAATTGTAGATGCTATATATTCAAACTCGAGCATAAGTTAATAAAAAAATCAATTATATTTGAGAACATCCAAATATGTAAAAAATACATTTAAACTTTTAGAGTAATTTTTGCATCGTAGTGGTTTACAAATAATGAGTAATGAGGCCCTTTAACCAAATCTATATTAATTATTTTATTTTAAACGAAATTAGGGTGTGAGCATCAACCTTGTTGAAATCATCAAATATCATGTTATGTAAATCAATAATGTTGCAAATAGTTTTACACTAGGCGTGAGCATCAACCTTGTTGCAAATAATTTTATTTTTTTTAGTGACAGTTTTAATATCTTTTTTGACTCACAATTTGATTAGTTTTTTTTAGAGAGGCACAATTTGAATAAGTTATTCAAGCAACCAAGGAATTAATCATGATTGCAAAATCTAAACCCGATTAAGAGGGAAGAGCTCCAAATATGATCTAATAGATAGATTTGGAGATCAGCCATCAATTAAATAGAAGTATACCATATTGTTTAGAAGAACCATATCGATCTCGTTTGAAAGGTGATTTTTTTTATACAAATTGGAAAGGTGGTGGACTTGCACCATAGTTTTTCTTATGAATATAAAAAATACCTCCAATTTCACTATTGCGCCGTCAGTTCAATGCATTTTCATTCCACAATATCAATAATAATTTTGTTTGACTAATAAGATACTCAAGGCACAATTAGTGAAAGAGTAAAGAGGTTTGGTGGTGGCCATGGTGGGACTATGGCTTCAACGTCCCTTGAAGAGCTTTCTCAAACTTTCTTTTGAATTTTTTCAATGAATTAATACTTTATAAGTATAGATACGATCTTTAAAGATTGCAGAAAGAAATGAGTAAATTTTAAATCGGTTAGTTATGATACTCCATTAGATTTTTTTCTTGTTGTTTAGATTACAGAAAGTAGTATATAAATAAATATTTACATTTTTGTTGTTGTTTTTATCTGTCAATTAAGGTTGTATTAACTACCAACATGTTTGTTGGGAGAATTGACAATGTTGTGATAAAAGAAACTAGGTCACCACCAATTTGAGGATTAGTTCTATAGTTGATTCAAAAGAATATTGTTAATAAAAACGAGATTGTGTTAATTAGTTTTTACGTCAATAACATCCTTAATAACATGGAAAAATAAATAATTTCATAAATAAAAATATTTATTGATTTTTTTAAAATTCCGGACACTACAAAATGATTTTTTTTAATATCCTTAGTTCAATAGTAAATTCTCTCATCCATTAGCCTTCTACATTCTCAATCCAAACACACTTTTAATTTGTGAAAACAATCATAATATGACACAAAGAAAAACAAAGATAGTACCACATCCCTCCATAAATATAATATATTTTTTAGATTTTTTATCATCCCTTTTTACAACACTCTTTTCAAATTTTCAACATTATTAACTACTCCGTTCTTTAATTCTTTATCCACATATCTTAATTACTTTAAATCTTTTTCTAAGACATACTATATAACTAATACCACTCTATCTCTTTCAAATGCGTGTCACATTTTTACAATGTGCATTATTCACATGACTTATATGACCATATGTTTTAACCAATATATAAATATAAGAAGGAAGCTAGCAACACTCTCTTTTGAATACTTTTTAACCAAACAAAGTTTACAAAATTCCTTTTTGAAAATGATATTTACTTAATATATTTGATATATATCACATTATTTTCATTTTGTGTTTAGGGGAAACACGTTTTTTAATTTTGATAAAATATCACACCCACTATACAAAACTTTGAAGGCTAAATTATTTCTCTACATCCGTACGTTATTTTAATAACCGAAACTAAAGTGAACATATATGTATTTTTTAAGTTGGTACTGAAATCATAGTGTTATCTTAAATCAAACAAACCCAAAGAGTTATGAATTATTGATAAGAAATCAAAGATTACATTATGAATAAAATTGTAATCAATGTTGTGTATTTTAGGTTTATTCTACTTTACTTGCTACTTGCTAGTGTTGTGTTTAGCTTACTTAATGTTGCATATTGGTTTGAACTTTTTTTCGTTTTAGGCTGCAAATTATTTGAACATCGAGAGCCTGTTGTACCTAAAATGTAGAGTGTAGCAAACCTGATCAAGGAGAAGACACCAGATGAAATCCGCAAGACCTTTAACATTGAGAGTAACCTCAACTCCGACGATGATGAGGAAATTTACAGGGAAAACCAAATGGGATTTGAATGATTGCAAATGGGATTTGCAATCTAGACTTAACGATTCATAAATATCCGAATTACTTGTTAACTATGTTCTCTGGACAATGTTTTTTTTTTATTACTTTAGGAATATGAAATATAATTACTATTTGTTTATGATGAGGAGATTTGTTGGTTTGGTACAATGGTTATTACAGCCTTTGGTTTCAAATTTTTCATAACATTTGTTAGCTGGGATAACATACATCACATTGCTTCTTAATGATGTGTATGTGTTAATACAATAAAATATTTGGTCGAAATCATGATTATATTTCGACAAGGCAGAATGAAATACAATTACTATGAAATATTTGGTCGAAAATATTTGGTCGAAATCATGATTTTCATACTGCCCTGAATTACTTGTTAACTATGTATTATGGATAACGTTTTCTTCCATCATGACTTTAGGGCAGTATGAAATACAATTACTATTTGTTTATGATGAGCAGATTTGTTGGTTTGGTGCCATGGTTATTAACTCAATATTTGACATCCTTTGGTTTCTAATTTTCCATAACATTTGTTAGCTGGATAACATACATCACATTACTTCTTAATAATGTGTATGAACCAATGTTCAAAACAGTGTCTACTAAAGCAGGGTCATACTACAAAGTAATGTATTGTTTTGTTGCTAACAATATACACTATTTGACCAACCTTATCAATTGATTAATTCGTTGATCTTGGGTCTCCAAATGGAAAAGATCTTTGTTCCCAAAATTGGGTTTTAAGACAAGTTTTTTTTCTTCTTTTAAGAATGGAAAAGATATTTGTTCCAAAAACTAGTTTTTAAGACAATTTTATTTTTTGTTTTAGAAAATGCCAATTTTTTTAGCATAAATGATTACCATGCATCATCCAAGTACATATTCATTAGTGTTGCTAATCTCACCTATCAATACCACTTACACTAACACTAAATCCTTGTAGATATTTAAATGTATCACATCATAGTAGTTGACATACTTGAAAAGTAACTGATCAAATTTGAGCTTCACTTGAGAGAATACTGAACATAACTATATCTCTACTTTAGTGAACAAATACTTTATGAGAACACTTTCCCTTTAAAAACCAGCCTTCTCCAACACCCTCTGAGAAGCAACATTTTCTATTAAATGCAGCTTCAACCACTTGTCTCACAACTACTGTGGCAATCCCTTTGCCCCAATACATGAAGCATATAACATAGCCAAGTTCATCAAATTTGTTCCCGCATTTATCCAAACATGACCAGAAATCGATCAACCTATTGCTCGATCGCAAAGGCAAATTGCTCTAAACCTTAGAGATTTGCTTGCTATGTTTTGGATGAAGCCAATACCTTCTTCTTTGTTTGTATAAGGTTCCCAAGTGCAATACTTGGCCACTTTTTCATCACTAGTCCAGAACAAGAGATCATCAAGATCAGAAAGACTAATGGATCGAAGAGATTTTTGGGTCAAGTCAACAACACGCTTTTAGGCATGTAAAATGTTGTTCAATTGTCTAGATAAATATTTTTAAAATATTAAATTTTTATAATTTTTACTTTAAATAATTAAAAATATTAACAATCAAAGTTATACGTTGACATGTGTGAAGTGATTGTGTGTCACATGTATTTTGAAACGAATAAAATATTATTACACTCCATCCATTTCAAAATACATGTGAATGGAGTATGATGTAGTATATTTAAAAATTAAAACTCTAACCATGAGGATTAGATCAATGGAGATTCAGTTATGATAAGGAAAGTTTTAGGCATGGCAATTTACTTTAGTCAAAAAAGGAATAGTCCAAACTTGGGAGCCAAACCCAAAAGGTAGTTTTGTTTTGGAAATTGGGATATTCTTTTCAAGAGAGGCATGTATTATTGGACACCCAGGAATTCAAAGGTAATATGGGCGGCGCTTGAGACTAAAAACAAAACAAAACAAGAAATGAAGAAAAATATTCCAACCTCCTAGTGATGGAAGCTCTTAACACACCAAAGTCTAAACTCTAAACATACTTAGCATTTAGCAACATAAAAGACATGTTGATGGTAGCTTCTAGCTTTCTACTAACAGTTAAAAACAGTGAGGGGAAGGGAGACATCAGCAGCATGGCCAAGGCAACACCATAAAATTGGGTAAGCTGCCATTGTTTTCAAAGACATGGATTGAAAGCTAGCTCAGAGCCAAAAGGACCTCAAAGCAAAACACACTACATCCACTGGCACCATACCTATCATCAATCTATGGAATCAAACGTCACATTGCTCCATATAAAATTTGTACTCGTAAGGTGGCAAATCTAAGAAAGACAATTTTTTTATTTTGTTTTAGTACCCAAAATATTGTTATTTTCCCCCCTCTTACATGTAAATATGTTGTTTTTTTATATATAAATGTTTTTTAAAATAGGATGATTGAAATGGCAAAACCATCAAATCATGGTTCAATTAGTTTAATCTAATTGATTTTTTTTTAATCACAACCTCGATTGAATTAGATAACGAACACATATAAATAAGTACCGGTAATAAATCAATATAAAACATAAAAATAAATGAAAAATACAAAAATTAAAAATGTTTTGAACTAACTATAATTCAACTCGATTCAACCTAGTTCAACCAAACTGTTGTTCAATCAAAATCAAACAAACAAACAAATAAACCAGAAAGGTGCTCGGTTCTATTTTTAAAACAAGCAATGAGATGTCATTACCAGAATGCTTCTCTTCCAAACATTCCCTGTCCAACAAAAGAAAGGAAGAAAAAAAACACAGTACCATTATTATTTACATTACACTAGACCCTTTATCTTTATTTTATCTCTTTAACTGCTTTTGCTTTAATTGTAAGACCAAAAATGTACTAAAACTGTAGAAAGAATGCAGCTACAGGATCCTATTAGATCTCACTTCATAGTTCACACATTTCACAATAACAACAACAGCTCTCCACTTTGCTGACTAATAGGGCAGCCTTTGTCCAACTGACCGAGTCGTTTTATACAGAAACTTTAAAGCTAAAACATCCTGCCCGTTGCCCCCTTTGTCTCAGGCTAAGGTTGTCACAAACAACTAAATTTAATGAGTCTTGTTAACGGGTGTTCCGATCACTTTTTGCATAAAAACTTAATTGTTTTAGTTGCTTAATCATTGTCTTTCAAACACTATTTAACATTTTTCAAACTTAATTCAACAGAAAAATGATACATTTTTTTTTGAAGAAATGATACATGAAATATCCATTTTCGTACATATGCACGACATTTGGTTAGCTACATTAAAAAACATGATTAATTTAGTTGAATAAATTATTAATTTAATTTGTGATTAATTCAACTACAAGAATTAATTATAATTTTTAAAGTGAATTGAATTAGCCATTGCTTAACTAAACCTGAGACATTCTTTTATGTCACAAGACCAAATAAATAATGTTTAGACACATACACATAAAAAAAATGTACGTGCCTAAACACTTAATACTTCAACAAAATGACCTCAATTGGTGTAAGAAAAAAGTATTATGTACATGAAACATTTTTGTAAATTTAATATTAATAAAGCTCTTGTATGGTCTCTTTTACTGTGCTTTATTCTGTTCAAATTCGATACTTTGTTTGCTATGTTTGTTACATTACATAGAACGAGGAGATTGCTTTCTCTTTCTATCTCTAACCTTACTGCATTGTCTTGTTCTACTTATTACTTCAGAATCTCTTCTCACTTCCATGCATTATTCTTAAAGTGCTTTTCTTGTTCTCTCTCTTATTTATGGGAATTTGCTTCATTCTTCTTCATATTACACTTTTTAATATTATAGTGTAGCAAGATCATACATAGCACTTACAAAAAGGAAACAAATGAACTTGGTCTTGTTTCTTAGCTCAAAATATCATTGAAATATCAGAAACTGGCTTGGGAGGTGTAGAAACTTGTTTGGGAGGTGTATGAAGTAGAAGTGTCAAAATGGGAGATGAGAATTCCAAGAACACCAAGGTTTTTGACAATTATTATTATTATTATTTCAATATTTTATTATGTTGGTGTTTGCATATTGCAAGTTGTTAACTGTTTTGTCTATTTGTTGTTTGATGAATTAGCTCTCATGGTCAAAGAAAATGGTTAGAAAGTTTTTTAATTTCAAAAACAAATGTGAAGATATTCAAGCAGATGCTGTTGTTTATGGAGGTTAGTATCTTTGTTTTTTCTTCAAAATTCACTTTTTAATAGTGATCAATTTCAACAATTTATTCTTCGATTGGATATGTTGAATAATGAGTTAGATTACTACAATTTCTTGGCATCCAAATAAACTCAGTTACTGTTTTCCTTCTTTAGGAGGTGAGGTTGAATATGGAAGTAGGAATAGCTTCTCTGAGAGAGAGCCATGCACAATCAAAAAGAGCAAAACAGGTGAACCATTTCTTGAATCATGTCCTTTTGAAGTTCTTCTTGATGGTATCATTTAAAATGCTGATATTTACATTTGCACAAGTTGTTTATAACCCTTCATTGCTATGAACAGAGAAGTTTAGCAGGAGCACGAGTCAAGTTAGGCGAGGAAGAATGAATCTTGACCATCCTCGAATTATCGATGTGCAGAACTATAGGTATCCTACTTCTCCAATTTTGCCAAGAAAAATAAAAATAAAAGGCTTTGTTTTGTTTCTCATGAACTGTGAACATTGAGCAGCATTTTTGTAGCTACATGGAATGTAGCTGGAAGATCCCCTCCAAGTAATTTGAGTGTAGATGATTGGCTTCATTCCTCGCCACCAGCTGACATTTATGTTCTTGGGTAAGAATTGTTGCTTGACGGCTTCTCTAGTCTTCTCCTGAAGTTGGCATTAATTGTTCAATTAAATATGTTTTTTATTTTATATAATTATCGCAAATTCTGCTTTTAGTCCCTATACACACTTTCGAGTCTCTACAAATTACAAAACTGCATGATTTTAGTCTCTAAAGAGGGACTACAAGTATACGGTTTTGTAATTTCTAGGATTGAAAAGTTGGTAGAGGGACTAAAACAAAGAAAATGTAATATTGATAGCGACTGAAATTTATTTAACCCTTGACTGTTTTACGAATGACAAATTTTTCTATTCTCAATCTTTACCTTTTTCTTGAAGATTTCAAGAGATAGTTCCATTGAATGCTGGTAATATCCTAGGGGCAGAGGACAATGGCCCTGCCAAAAAATGGTTGGCTCTTATCAGAAAGACTTTAAACAATCTTCCTGGAACCAGTGGAAGTAGTGGATGTTATACACCGTCTCCAATTCCTCAGCCAGTTGTAGAGCTGAATGCAGATTTCGAGGGATCAGCTAGGCAGAAGAATTCGTCTTTCTTCCACAGGCGATCGTTCCAGACAACTTCTAGTGGTTGGGGAATGGACAACGATCCTTCAGTTGTGCAACCACAAATTGATCGAAGATACAGTGTTTGCGATCGTGTAATTTTCGGTAACAGGCCTAGTGACTTTGATCCTAGTTTAAGATGGGGTTATAGGCCTAGTGACTATTCAAGGGCAAGTGACTACTCGAGACCGAGTGACTATTCAAGATGGGGTTCGTCTGATGATGATAATGGCCCTGTGGATTCACCGAGTACAGTCTTATATTCACCAATGTCAACTAATGGTGGATCTGCCTCTAATGAAGATGGATATAGCATGCCAGGACATTCAAGGTACTGCCTTGTTGCAAGTAAGCAAATGGTGGGAATCTACCTTACCGTATGGGTGAAAGGCGAACTGAAAGATCATGTTCGAAACATGAAAGTATCGTGTGTTGGCAGAGGATTGATGGGATATCTCGGAAATAAGGTGAATTTTTTAACTTAGTCATCACATTCCTAACTTTTGTTTTTCTTTAGAGTAATTTATTTTATGGTGAAAATGATGGTTACTTAGGATTGGCTTATATGAGTGTTATTTTGGTTGGATTTGCAGGGGTCCATCTCAATTAGTATGTCTGTGCACGAAACAAGCTTTTGCTTTATCTGCAGTCATTTAACCTCAGGACAGAAAGAGGGTGATGAACTAAGAAGAAATTCTGATGTAATGGAGATTCTTAAAAAGACAAGGTTTCCTCGTGTTCATGGTGTTGACAACGAGAAATCTCCTCAGACAATCCTCGAGCACGAGTAAGAATCTTCTCATATTCATCTATGATTGAAGTCATGTTTGAAAGAGTTTATTTGTGCTCATCTCATAATTTAATTACTTATATTAGTGTTTGGATGCATTTATAAAAAATAGTTTATTTCAACAAGATCCACAGAACAACTAATGGTTAATTAAGCTCATGTGAATAACATAATAGATAAGCACTTAATCAGAATGCACTCTGCAACAGTTTAGTTTATGTTACAAAAGCTTTTGCATTTTCTCATTTTACATTCAATAATGTAGTCGAATCATATGGCTTGGAGATTTGAATTATCGGATCGCTCTCTCCTACCGTTCTGCTAAGGCACTTGTTGAGATGCAAAATTGGAGAGCATTACTAGAAAATGATCAAGTATGTCTCGTTCATGTCACCATTAACCTCATGTTTGCTGTTTAAGTTACATAACAATCCTTAACTATTGACACTCATGGCAGTTGAGAATAGAGCAAAAAAGAGGCCGCACTTTTGTGGGATGGAACGAAGGGAAGATATATTTTCCTCCAACTTACAAGTATTCAACTAATTCAGATCGATACTCAGGAGATGATATGCACCCCAAGGAGAAAAGGAGAACACCTGCTTGGTAAGATTATCACATCACGTAATAGGATTTTATAAAATAAAGTATGTTTCATGATATATGATATAATTTTATTAAATTGTTACAACCTACGAAGACATGAACATTTTTCTTTTTATAGGTGTGACCGTATTCTATGGTATGGAGAAGGTCTCCATCAACTGTCTTATGTTCGCGGTGAATCAAGATTTTCAGACCACCGACCTGTATATGGCATATTTTGGGCTGAGGTTGAGTCACCTCACGGCAAATTGAAGAAAAGTATGAGTTGTTCTCGTTCCAGAATTGAGTTGGAAGAACTTCTGCCATATTCCGGTGGATATACTGAACTAAACTTTTTCTAAAGAAGGGAAGGTTGAACAAGAGACGTGTCCATCCATAATCCATATTCAAGTACCTTTTCTATCCCTTATAGACTCTCATAATCATGATTTTAAGATAGTGGAAATTAAGTAACTTAGTGTTTGTACTTTTTTTCTTTCTATAAGCTCATTCAAATACAACATACAAATAGAAAAACAAAAAACTATGTGCAGGACCCTAAGCAAACATGACCCTGTCCCAGAAGGGGTCCCAAGCTTTTCTTTATAATATTGTTGGTTAGACTAAAAGTACAAGATTCTGAGGCTGTAACTGATTTATATGGACTTGAACATAATAGAGTGGAATAGTGGATCATTGCATCATGCAATGAAAATATACAGCCTAAAGAATATACCTATATGATCTTTGACATTAGTCTGCTTGTATTTACTTACTTGAGCTTATCTAATGTTATCAGCACTTGTGAGACTGCTTGGGAGAGTTATAAACAACTTATGATTTGTCTATAAGTTGCTTTCAACTTATTTCCATTAACTCTCCAAGATAGCTTATGTAAAAAGTTTCTAGCTTATAAATAAGCACTTATGCTTTACTAGATATAAACAAACTATGTTTAAAGTATAGTCTGAAAAGTCTATATCTCATTCTCTTATACTTTGAAAGTCCTTTTGTTCTTTTCTTATTGTCATTAGAATTATTCTTTTAACTTGAATTAGAAATCTTACATGCGCCTGTTACTGTTTCAGCAAATGGTCCCCTTTTACCAATAGGGATTTTACTTTGAAGAAATACTTTCATGGAGGGAAATAGATAGGGACAACCCATTTCCCATATACCGAAAAAGGTTAGTTTTTTCTTCTCTCTTTCATGCTTTTCTTTGTGTTCTGCTTTTGCCTCATTTCTTTGTCTAATTTTGCCTTCACTTTATCTTTTTCAGTTTATAATCTCTAGTTTTGGTGCTTTGCCTAACACATGATATGATCAATACAACACATAATCTTGATACCAAATTAACAAACACTTGAGTTTCCACTTTAACAATCATTAGGTAATACTACATTTTTGTTATTTATTATTGAATTATTAATGCTTAATAACAATATTTACATGCTTACTAATGATCACAATTTTTTATTATTATTGTGCAGGTAGTTGATGAAGAGGATTTTTTTATTCAAGATTTTTTAATTGTTTTTAGGGAATATTTATGATGACTGAATGTAGTTGAAAGATTGTCAGAATAATCATTTGTGCACTAACTTTATTTTTTAATGTAATGTAAAGAGAATGAGGAGAGTTTTGATGTATAGTGGATTGCTGCAACAGTATAATTGAGTAAAGAAAAGGAACAAAAAAGAAATTGAAGTTCATTATATAGATTCCAAAAACTCTCTTATGCTGAGTTCTCTGTCTATGTCTTCATGATAATTTTTGTACTGATAAAGTTGGTTTTGACATCAAAATCAAATAGTAAAGCTCTTCTTTTTACTAATAAGGAACAGTATTTGAGTATTTAACAAACCAAAAGAGGCATGCAAATTTGGCGGGAATAATTGTTGGAGGCTCTAATACAATAAGGCCCTACTCTTTGAAGATGCTATTTACATGCCTTTCAATTGTTGCTGCTGTTTGTTTACTTTTGACTAGGTGGACTTTAGCTACTTTACCTTATCATCTGTTTTGTTTTTTTGTGTGTATCTATTTAAGATCCCTAAGAAAAGTAGAAACAATAACAGTTGCAGAAAAAGACTAATGCTAAATCATTATTTGAGTAATACTAACTAGTTCCTATTCAATTTTGTGGCTGATTTTTGCTCATGTCACAGTTAAGAGTCATTCATTCATGAGATCTCAACAGTTCAACTACTTTGTCATGTTATGTGTCCATTATGAAATAGGAAAATAATAATCAAATGTTACTATCTTCAGTCGCTTGAATAATTGATCATTAACTTACATGTAATACTAATAATTCAATTGTTGCAAGCTGTGAAACTTGATAATTGGTTATGTTTGAACGTGACAACCTATACATTTCTTAGTGAGAAGATAATCCATCTGAAAGCTACTGAACATAAATAAAAACAGTCTCTAAGCCTTTAATACTAACTTGAGTTTCTTGGGAATGCTTGATGACAAAGAATTTTATGTGGGTAGGCCTTAATAGTTCACTTGGTTGAAGATTAGATATGGTGTCTCCAATGACCCTTTAATAATTAAATAAATTTAAGGAATAAAGGTTCACCATACTTACATAAGAGGGGAAGTTTTCCTTTCATTATTTAAAAAATTAAGTTTCCTAAACTTAAAATAATTAATCAAGGGGCTTTGATTAATGGATCTTACTTAAGGAAATATTATTCGAAGAATCTGAGTTCGAATTCCGGTTGAAACAATGCTTAGTTAGATTTTATTTACCTTTTTGGTTAATTTTACTTTACTTTAGACAAATAAAATTCATAATTTCGTACTCATGTTTACCATTTCGGTCTTAATGAATTTTAGACTTAATTGTAATTGCTTAGTTTTAAATATATCATTTAGATCCCTTAATTTTACTATAATTTACAATCAAGTCACTTCCATTCCATCCAATTACTAACACATGCATGATGGCATCTGATGTGGCTTAGTTCTTATCTTTTTTTTTGAAGAAGTGGCTTAGTTCTTATCTAATTTAAACCAAACAACCACTTTGACACATCTTCTAACTTTATGTCACAGCTCTACAATGCGTCGGATATAAAACAGATAAATCAAAAGAAGCATGGCTGTTATATTCTTGGTCTAAACTGCAATATAAAAGAAAAGAAAAAGTTTCATGGTATTTTCATTAATAATTTTTATAATCAATTTCGCAATTTATCAAACATATGTTGTTGTTGAAACCCAAGATCTTCTGATAGGATATTTAGAATAAGAAGCATAAATGTGATAGATGACTCAGCTAGTTCTAGAAGTTAGTATAACACACCTTAATCTAAAAAGATCTAGAAGATATTTTGTTACGGGGTAATATTGAGTATGTTAGGGTGCCTTGTATGTTCTCATAAATCATAATGGAATGAAAGAAAAATATAATTAAATATAATTTCTAAAATTAGTTGAGTCACCACGTTTATGTTTTTTATTCTAAATATCCTATCGTCATCAATGAATGTCTTTATTTTCTCCATTTACTAGACCTTCTAATTCTTTAAAGAGGTTTATCTAAATGGCTCGCAATATAACTAGGAAGACGTTTCAAATACCACACATGTGTTAGTGGACATGTTAGTTTTATATACCCCATTTGATATCTAAGACCATCCACAATGCAACACCTTATTTGGGTGCTTAAACGGGTCACAGCGGTACATGTCATTCGTTTCAAAATTAATATATAATAAGCACCTAATCTCTCAAACCCAGCACCCGAAATAAATTATTAAATGAGTCTGAGTAATAACTATATATCATTAAATTTTAACAATTATTTATCTATTCATTCATAATTATATAACTTTGAAATATTGAATTAATTTCATTATAAACTATAAAAATGCGAACAATTTTATTAATAATTAAAAAACAAAATCAAATTATAATAAATTACATATGCTTAATTTTTTTTTTAACTTTAAGATGAATAAATTATTTGACGTAGTAAAAAATAGTCTTTTATTGAAAATTTAAAGTTGATCGATTAAATATAACACTTGTAAGTATTATTTAACTTAATTTTTTATTATTAAAATAATATAATAATTGAATAGAGAAAAAAAATTACAATTAATTGTGTATGTGGGACTCACATGTAATATGAGAGAGAGTGCCTATAAAATCACTCATCTCTATAGACACCCAATTAATTGATATCACAATGGAGGAGCTTATTTAGCTCGATGCTTAATAGGGGAAGAACCCCCATTGTAGATGGTCTAAGTACCCGAGAATCAACAAATTCTACTCTGCATTGTTCACAAAATTTTGGTCGGTTAACCTCAAAAAAAAAAAAAATTTGGTCGGTCTTCTTTATCTCCGATTACTCGATAATTTCCACTAGCACAAATCCCACTTTTTATAGGCCCAAAAATCCATTCACAAAATAATCCATCTTTTTCGGACTTAATGGTTTTTTAATGAAGAGTATAGGGTCTTGCTACCTCTCCAACAATTAGACAGTGCAGGTAGAAAATACATGGTTGAAGTAGCTTAAATAAGTTACGGTATCATCAAAGTTGCATACGAAAAATCATTACAAATGAGTTACATAAAAGTTGAGTGGAAATAAAAAAAATCATTAAAAATGTGAGTTTCATAAAGTTGTTTAATTTTTTTTATCATCGAACTAAAATATGTTTGAGTTGCATAAGTGTGATATGACATTGTGGGAGCCACTTAATATTATAATAGACCAAGTTCGTGTTTCTTATAAACTTGTAATTGGAGATGTTTTTAGATGAAGGATCTCTCACTTTTATCGGAGATCATGAGTTCGAATCAAGTTTTGGAAATGCAATATCGTTAAATCTTTTGAGAGAGAACTTTACCGCTATATCTATAGCGGTCCAATCCAACTCCATGGATTAATCTCTGGAGTTGCGCACAAAAGATACATAGTTCGCACAAAAAACATATATGTTGTTGAAGAAGCAAAATTTCATAACGACATGGGCATCTCTCAATCACGATTAATGTTACCTTGGTCATAGCTTTGGATTTTGTTTATAAGTACCAACTGGTGGGAAACCATTTCAAAGGACTCTGTATGAACTGAAAAAGATAATTGGCGTCCTATGACTTTAATTTCTTGGTGCTTCTGCACAGCTTTAATCATGGCCATTTTTTTAGACTTTTGCTTTTGTACTTGCCCTCTTCGATCTCATATACTATATACTAACATGTTTTAGGACCACACCTTTATTCTCTGAAATTCTTCATCTTTTTACAGTTTATCAGATAATAATTAACTAAGATGTTGTGCTGACACCAGCATTCACAGTCCTTCATATATAATATAATGGTCCGGGAATCATATATTTCTCTGAATTCAGATGCAACAATTTCTACAAATGATTGTTTATAAGGATCTCAGAGAAATGTTTGCATTATGCCAAACAAAGTCACTGAGTAAGCAGAGTTTTGATAAGTAATTTGCAAAAAGTTCATTCATGCTGTTTCACAATCATGTGAAATCATGATACCTCTAATTTGCAGGTTGTTAAGGAACATTTTCTTCAAAATAAAGTGGAACTTGATTTCAACCAAGTGTGTTGGGTTGGATAATTAGGTAAATATGGTTTTAAAAGTGAAAAATCCATAAAAAATAATACGCTTCGGGTAAAACTAGGCATGACAACAAAACCCGTGCCCATGGGTATCCGCCCAAACCCGATTTGACGGGTTTTTTTCGATTTGACTGAGTTTAGGTATGGGTTTGGATTTTCCCCGATTTCAAACTACGGGTACGGGACGAGTAAGGGGGATATATGTACCCACCTCGAACCCATACCCAAACCCTACCCGAATGTAGAAATGTCATGTTTTTTTTTGTTGAGGGGGTTGATAATGATATGCCATATTATTTGGTTTGATAATTGTCATGATATAAGAACTTTCATTGATAGTTAAAGGAGCAACCGAATTATTCAATAAAAAAATGTTAAATAAGCGCAAATTGTTGGATAATACATTACAACATTACCATTGAAGCTTAAAAAAAAACTCTTATTTTATTAAAAAATTGATTCATTGCGGGGACGAGAATGGGGCGGTAATACCCGAACCCATTGGAGACGGGGATGAGATTCAATTTCTCATCCCCGTTAGATATGACTAGGGTAACGAGTAAGTATATGAGAATAAGGGATGAGGATGGGGATGACAAAACCCGTCCCCACCCCCGCCCCATTGTCATGCCTAGGTAAAACCAGACCCAAACCTAATAAACCCACTTATCTAATAATATCAACATTTTTATTTTTATTTAGAATACAAAATATTTTGGTCATAAATAAGTTTAATTTCCAAAATTGACACAAGTCATTCTATATTGAAAATCAAAACATGCTATTGTTACAAATTTGGATGTTGTACTTTTTGGTTATTGTGATGCTAATACAATTTTATGTAATGCAACGTTACCTTATTGCAAGTATTTTTTAAGAAATTTATTATTTGATCTTATCATTTATTATTTTTATACGTAAAATATAGTGAAAATAAGTTACACATAATTTTTTTAACAAAAATAAAATAGTTGAGTATTATTTATGAAAAAATACAAGGAATCATCATTTAGTCATTTAATATTAAAATGCTAAATTGCATATTTGGCCCCTTAACTTATTTGTTGTTTTTATTTTAGTCCCCTAACTAACTAACATTTCGTTTTGATCCCTTAACTATACTCCGTTAGCCAAATAAATCCTTTCCGTTAAGTTTTATGTAAAAACGTTAACTTTCATCCCTTCCCATCATCAGCTTCATCATCCAACCCAGAATTTCAGAAAATTCATCACCTCCATTCATCACAAAACTCAGGAAAAAAAAAAAAAAAAAAAAAAAAAAAAAAAAAAAAAAAAAAATACAAAAAAAAAAAAAAAAAAAAAAAAAAAAATAAAAAAAAAAACAATTATGAAAAAAAAAAAAAAAAAAAAACCTACCCAGTGATGTAACTGCGTGTAAGAAGGTACTCATCAAGCTTCTTCA
>Ga0228711_1002151_pt1 | contig 29967 bp, 23 predicted proteins | sample MedpolnodulmetaG_2_FD_177996 | JGI IMG/M metagenome (GOLD analysis project Ga0228711, IMG submission 177996) | Root nodule microbial communities from Medicago polymorpha collected in Santa Monica, California, United States - brown nodules | ecosystem: Host-associated > Plants > Roots > Nodule... | reverse complement strand
TGAAGACCGGCTGTTGTAGTTGTTTTTGCCCATACGCCCACCACCCATCATTTTTGAACACCGAATCTTCAACAATGACCACTGATTTTTGAGTTTCGAATTGAATCAAAAAAAATTAGGGTTTTAAATTTTTTGAATTGGGGAAGAACATTGACATCAATTCATGGAAGAATTTTGGGGGATTTTGAACTCTAGGTGACAAATTATAACATTAGGGTTTCAAATTTATATATTTGGGGAAGAAAGACCCGTTAAAGAGAAAGAGCCGTTGGGAATTTTCTAAAAATCAATCAATTTGGTCCTTGGCAATTTTCTGAAAATCCATCAATTTGGTCCTTGGAAATTTTCTGTAAATCAATCAATTTGGTCCCTGCTTACGTGGCATCTGACGTGTTAAGCCTTGTAAGAGGTTAACGTTACACGTCACCTCCGTTAACAGACCAACTTAACGGAGGGACCATTTTGATGGACGTCTGTAAAATTCAGGGACTAAATAGCTATTTCGCAAAATTCAGGGACGAATTTGGTCGATGCGTTAAAATTCAAGGATGAAATTGAGGTATTAGTCTATATGAAACTCCAAACTAACAGCCAACATGAAAATTGAGTCGTTGGAGTTGCTCTTAGCATGATGTCATTTTTTTTATTATTTATGCTTAAATATCTTTTGGTTAGTTTTGGTCCTTCTATCCCAATTTTAATTTTGCTCGAGTTTTGGCCCCTCACCCTATATTAAAGTCAATTTTGGCGATGTGGCATTGCTACTAATGACGTGGCAATGCTTAGTTGGATTAATTGAGTATACATGTCATTAATAATTTGTTTAACTCAGCAATAGTTTTAAAAAATAATAAACATTTAATTAATGTTGAGCAAACTCATACACATCAGTACTATATTTCAGCTACTATGAATATAAGGAAATTTGCCCCCAAAAAAATATGAATATTATGAAAATAATTACCTGTTTAGAAAATTGTATAACAAGTATTTTCTAATAAATATAGAACATATAACATAAAATATAAATAATGATCTTTATATTACATTCCCTAAAAAGGAAAGTCTTTAAATTACATAAAATATAAATATTTTCCATCCCCTTATACATTTCTCTAACGCATTAAATTTTATGGACAATGGGAAATAAACTTTCTCTACCATTTATTTTGTCATATTAAACTATCTTTTATCATTCACTAATTTGTTTTGTTTTTACTTTTCATTGTCATTTCCTTTAAAAAAATTATCCACTCAATTTACCTTTCCATTATTTTTAGGAATCTCAATTTCTTTCTCCTTCTCACCTTTATATATAATAACTTGTGCAAAACACGCAGTATTATGATCTGTATAAAGTTGAGATGCATCACAATTCGTACACTTTCTTTCCAATACTATTATTCTTTTTTTGTTGCTGATGAATCCAATACTATTATACTATATATGACATAATAAAGAACAAACAATTAATGAAATATATGAAAATATATGTTCGCCTATAACAAAATTACAGACAGGGAACTGAATTCTTGCTCCTCAAACCGTCTGGGGAAAGGCAAAGTGAAATATTGATACTATCTTGTTTCCAACTCATCTTGTACTTTAAGGCCATTTCCCTCATGTTGACTTACAGGACTTTCTACTACAGCTGGTTCTTCCACATTAGTAGGTTTCCCCTATTCAAAGTCAACACATACAAGGTTTTTAGCCACAATAAAGAACATTAGCAATTATAATGATAAATCATTGAATCTTGCTGTTGAAACAAACCTTGTTTCGATCACCCCATCCAAGTCCAAATGGACGAGAAAGCAAACTTATCCTCCTGGTAGGGGTATCCATCGTAGACTCTTGATTGTTTCTAGATCCGGGAGATTCTGGCTGTGAAGATCTATAAAGCAAGACGGCAAAAAGTCAAGGTCATCTATAGAGGGCTCTGAGCATAAACAATACAGAGCAGTTATTTTTCATTTCCTTACCGATATTTCACCAGCAACTTTTGACATTTTTATTAAATAGAAGAAATTGGTGTTTATTTTTGGGGAACTCAACCATGTTAAGGTTTAGGGGACGGTTCAACCACTATTTGTGGTGCTTACCAGATACTGAATGTTGGTAGTGAGAATAAATCTAAAGCTAAATCCAAAAAAAATTGGGGGTTCCATGCATTTAGGAGTCAAATATTTTAAACACTTAAAAACATACCGTGGAGATGGTTGCAGTTTAGTTTGGCCAGACTGATACTGCAAAGTAGCTTCCAGCATAGACTCAGCCATAACTGCTCTCTTCTCCATTTCTGCAAGTGCAACAGTTGCTTCTTCATACTTTTCCTGCAAAACAATAATACATGATGTATGTTAGTAAGATGTTACAGTTCAAAAATTCACCATTGTGATGATTGAAATATAATTAACAACTCAGACACTCCTAACGAATACCATAATGAAAAAAATAGTATGGTAAATGTACAAAGTAATTGTCCCAACTACAGATCAAAACTGATTTTTATAACCTGAAAGCACCACATCTTATCAAGACAAGTGTTGAATTGATATGCTTGCGTTTGAGGTAGATACTGATGGAATAGAATGGCAATGATAAAATTTGAAAGAGAAAAGGTAACCTGAAGCACTTGGGAAGCATATCTCTGTGCAGTTGCATCTTGCTCAGCAAATCTGCGAGCATCCTCTGTAACCTTTTGTTCTTGCTCTACCCGCATCAAGACCTATCAGAAATAAATTCTTACATTGTCAGTGACACAACCTATTTTGCCTAAAGAAAGTATAAAATTATGAGTAAAAATGAAACCTGAAGCATTGCAGTTTCCTGTTCTTGTTTATCAGAAAGTGCCTGTCGAAGCTCAGCAACCTCTTCTTCTAGTCGCTCTACCTGGAGATTATAAGAATTTACACATAAACTTTGTAAAGAACAATATCATAGCTCACACTGCAAGACAGCTAATGTAACAAATTGGGTTCATAAAGAATTATTTAACAATATAAGCACTATAGACAACTTAAACTAATCTGCATCCTGGATAGTAACTGTGCTTTGAAGGTGGTAGGTATAACAAGAAAATATAGAATATGCCAAAAATGGACATCGCAATATTTATTTTTTTTGAATAAATATAACGCAATATTATTGTTTCAGTGTAGCATGCAAATATAATAAGAAAACACCAATTTTGGCATATTGGTGCATCATACAAGACAATAATTAATGATCATATTTGCCACAACCACAGGTCTAGCAATAGTCACCTACTGAGATTCTGACAAATCGACAAGTTTACAATATCTACCTATTCAACACTGTGATAGTTGGTTTTTATTCTTTAAATTGGGGCATGGATATGATAATAAACCATGGTTGATTGGCAGTTTATGCAAATGAGATGAAGTCTTCCCACAACAGGCTATCGGTTGAAAATCCCATCAAAAAAATAAAAATATTTAAGTGGGAAAGAAGCAAAGTAAAGGTTCACCACAATCTATCCGAAGAGGCAAGTTGCCAATTCAATTGCTTGATAAGTGATTACTAGAGAAGGAAAATTTCCTCCTATTTGCAGTGCAATGAGAAAGCAGCAGATGCAGAGGATATGCATTGAAATGAATATTTATCGATGCACGAAGCAAAATCCATTCTGGACTCGTGCCTTACCTTGGCGCTCAGTTCCCGCCTGTTGTCCTGCTTAACCATCTCCATTAATGCTGTTTCAAGCTCCTCTGCTCTGGTAAAAGGGAAGAAATTTGAAGGCATATATGTTACATGCAAAAGTGGGGGAGAAAACCTTTTGTAATTTAGATGGATACTCTCGATTGTAAAGGAGGGTACATTAACCCCGTTAATCTTATTATTATGTATACAACATTTACCACTGTAGTGGGTAGGATAATCCCCCAAGTGGTTATAGAGTATGATCACACACTGGACTTTCAGATACAAACTCCTTAAAGAAACAAGACTCCTACACCAATGGCCATGCCCAAGCTCTTCAAATGTAAAAAACACAATAATTTGTATTACTAAAATTACAGATTTGAACTTCTCCACTGCCCAGTAAATCAAAATTTGTGTTACATCAGATAAGACTATAGGACTCTTAAGACTTGTCCACTCAACTTTAGTCTGGAGTCAAGACTGCCAAGCCTAAGTCTATAGTGCAATACCGGAAGTAATCAATTCTAAATTTAGAACACTCACGGAAAAAATCACACATGATCCCAAAGCCCTCGTTTCCAGGCCAAGTGAGACCATGGTTCGAGTGTCCTTAGTTTCTTGCATAGGAATTGCTTTGATACAATAGACTACATTTTTCCTTAGTTTATGTGTAAATTCTACTTTCTCTATAGTGTGTAATTCTGTTTATGTTGGAAATATATTCTACCATCAATAAAAGTCGGTTTCTACAATTAGATTGTGTTTTGGTACCAATTTCTACCACATTCCTGCTTCTCCTGTATCTTTCTTTATTTTCTTCCATACTTTCGTATGCCCATTTTAAAAAAATCAATTCTTACCAAAGAGCCAATACCATTTTAAGTACCTGAGAATAGCTGATCTTTTCTCTTCTAATAATCTGCAAAGTTCAACTTTCAACCATGCAATCTGCATAAAGTGAGCAACATAAGATCAATACCACGTCGTGATTAGTTGCTTTCTTCCTTTAGGGTCCGTTTGATGGTCAGGATAGGGAGACACGATATGATACATTAATCATATCCTGCGTAAATCTCATGTTTGATGCACCAAAGAGATAGGATAAAATAAACCATTTTTCTATTCTATCCTGACTTTCCTTTGTAATTTCTATCCTGAGTATAAGTTGGGTTAGAAATTATCCTGATGGGATTAGAATATCATTCCTTATTTATTATCTTGATATTCTGCCATTTTTAAAATATTGTCATTTTTAAAATAATGATAGCATGTATTTTCTATTATAATTAATAACATGCCATTTTTACAATATTTAATTAATTATGACAGCAATTCTTTCATTTAATTATAATGATATCCAGTTTGTTATCATGTGCGCATCAAACACATGATAGGATTAATGTTTATCATGTCCTTATCATATCCTATCTCTATCCAGCTTTATATCATATCCTGCCTCTATCCTATCCTGACCATCAAACAAACCCTTAGATTGATGATTATTAAGGTTAGACTTCTGGGTCAATGCAATAAGAAAAATTTAATCATGTATAGCTTTGACAGCAGTCATTTTTAACAAAGATACAAATAAAACAAGATATATGGTCATTTATGGATTTTAAAGTATAATTGTATTCCGTGGCTAAGTTATTTAAAAAAAATAGAAAAAAAATTCAAATAGAATTTATCCTCTATTTTAACTTAATGACTTCATGTTACTAATAAAGATTTTACATGGGAAAAAAATCATTTTCATTCTCATTTTGTTTTAGTAGCGTATCTATAACCATAAAAACCTAAATAACAGCATCATGTAATGAAACCACCCTAACTTAAGAGGGTAACATTATGCAGTAAACTTTTCTCCTTTCACTATCTGTTTTTTTTGTTCGGTAATGACCATTCGTTCAAGTAAAACTAAAAGCCGAGTTCCTAACTATTCCTAACCTTTTTTATAGGAGATAAAATTGAAAAAAACCTCAAACAGTTCTCATGTTTGCATTGTCCTAGTTTTCTGGTATGCATTTGCTGTACAGTCCTTTTCAAATTAGGTTTTCAAAGTAATAGGTTGTGGTGATAAATAATTAACTGAACAAAACCAACCTCTTACATCAACGTCGCATGGAACACAATATCCCAAGTCACTAGAAATTGTGCATTTAATATTTAACAATGATTTACCAAAATACTGTCCAACTTTGATAAAATGCAGAGGCATTGAATTAAAAATAGAAACCAAAAACATTTTCAAATGTTAATCAAGGAATAAAATTGAGGTGAAGGACCAGTTGAGGACAAAAATTATCCTCAACAGCCAACTAACCCCACTCGAACTAATGACATACCAAAACACTGCCCAACTCTGATAAACATAGAGGCATTGAATTAATAATAGATACCATAAGCATTACGCAAATGTTTATCAAGGTATAAAGTTGTTGAGGGAAAGGACCAGTTGAGGACCACAATTATCCTCAGCGGGCACTGACTGCACTTGAACTCATTGAAAATTTGTGGTGAACAGTTTAGTTAAAGATAAATGCACTAATTGGTGGATCCTCATGAACATGTTATATAACTGTTTTTTTAACTTTCTGTCTTGGTAATTAGAGTGTCATTACTTTTTTTTAGAAGAGAATGTTCATTAATTGTCAAGATAATAGAATGCATCCTTCAACTTCACGTTCTAACAACAGGGGGGGGGGGGATAAAAGGAAAGACGGAATTAACCTGCTCTGGAAGATCTGGAGCTGAATCTATCTCACCCTCTCCAGTAAGACTAATCAAAATTTCATCTGCATTAGTAGAACCAGATTCTGTACGGGATAAATTCCCAAGCACTTGCGCATTATTCGATTGCTCAAATAGCTTTGATACCAGGCCCTTAGCATCCCTCAAAGCTTTAAGCCCTTTTGATCTTTCTTCAATTGCAGCTATTACAGCTGGCCTATGTTTATTCCTAAGCTCCTGCAATCGAACTTCATTTATATTTTGGTAACCCATGCAAGCTGTCAATACAAGCTGACTGCTATCAAATGTGGAGCCGGCTAATGACTGAAGTAAAGTTACTGCATCTCCAGCATCCTTTGTTGTTACCAAGGCTGGACCTACAGGACATGGTGCAATTAAAATATGGATAACTTAAGCATCTAGTTTACTTTTTTCCAATAAACAACAAACATTTTCAGCCAATACCATATAACTCCATTAAAGCAACTGCAGTTCTAAATAGCATGACTCGATTTCCTTCAAAAAGAAGCACATCCCACACTCGAAGCACTGAAGTGCAAATAATTACAATAAATCAGGAGGAAGCTTAGGTTATAGAATACAAACGCTCATTAAGAAAAAAGCTAAGCTACAGTATTCAGTAGATAAAACATAAAACCTGACCACTTTCCCAAGGAAGCATGTTCACAAAAATGGAAAGAAACCATGGTCCAGTCACCCATGCAACCTGCACTCCCAGATAATCTAGATGATTGGCTGCAAAAGAAGCACACACAAGAAATTAATAATTAATTATGGTACACTAAAAACAAACTTCGCCTGGTGAGTTCAAAGACATGAAAAAGATATAAATCGGTATACAAACCCAATTTGGGAAACCTCTCCCGTACCAACTCTTCAAAAACAAGTTGATCCACCTGATAAAATGAATATGTATTTGAATATATGTAAAAAATTCAAACAACAGTTATTTGTAAGCATTATTGATTTTACTCAAATGTCTTTATAAGAATAAATAAATACCTGAGACTCTATCATATCCTCTGAATAATAGCCATCAAAATAATCATCTAAAATGCCCATCAAGGTCCTGACAAAAAACCACAGCGGGTACAAATTAGTACAGATTTACAATATGAAAGATGCTGCAAAAGTAGGGTGTCATTCCTTCATGACAGCAACACTTGTCATATCCAGGAACCTTTAAAAGGATGAAGCTATATCTACAGTCTATACTTTGAAAAGGTGCACATACTAAATATATACTCTAGAAATCCAAGGAAGCTTAATAAGGACCTACCAAAAGGCATTTTCCTCAGGCATCAAAAGCAACAATAAGCCAGCAAAAAAATTCATGGCCTGCAATTTGAATTATCCCAACACGTCATTAAAATATTGAAAAATACCGGGAAAAACTTCTTTTATAAAAATATGTAAAAACATGAAATTATTTTTAGAATCAAAGACCTGACAGTAACCAACAGAGGGATTATGTCGAGCATATGCAGTAAGTAATCGTCTCAAAGCATTTCTACCATCCTCGTCCAAAGCAGGATGACCAGGAAATGTCCGCGGAAGATCCTGCACAAACAATCAACAATTGGGGCCTTTTGACGAGATCTTATTCGATAGTGTCGTAAAGATAATATCATAGCATCATGAGCTACGAAGTGAAGTGTCACAGGTACGGACCTTCTCAATCTGTCCTTTCCATTTTTCTGGTACATGTATGAATTCTGCATTTGTTTTCCCATCATTGTCATCTAATTGCCCGTTTTGATGATTACTTTTAATTCCAGAATCACCATTGGAGGCCAGAAGATCCTGGTAATACTTCTCTACCCGCCTTGTTTTGACACCCACAAAAGCTTGCCAGAGCTGAAGCACGAGAAAAAACATGAGGGTAGCTTTCTAAAATATAAAAACACTTCACAAGAAATGAATATCTTTGTATCTCATATATATATATATATATATATATATAATATAATGGGTACCTCTCCCCTCAGTGCCATCGGAACTCCCCCACGAACAAGAACTTCCAACTCTTCTTTCCAAGGACACAAAGCCTCTAGTGGTGCAGCAGCAGCAGCAGCAATACCATTTGTAGAGGTACTCAAGCCATCAACAAGAGGAGTATCTGAACTAGGGTCTGACCTCTCAACATCATAGAACTCCTCGTCAGAATCTTCCTCACATGCTCCTTTTGGTGATTTAGCGCCATCAGTAAGAGATAGTGGCTCAGTTTCAGTGAGCAGCTCATCTTTTACCACACCTTTCTTGTTTTTTTCATCATTTACGGACCCAGTTTTCTTCTTAACACGAATGCTCATCATATCCTCAATAGTATTAAGAGACGATCTTATGGTTGACCATAACTGGACTCTATGAATTCTAGTCTCCTCAGATGCCGGTAACTCCTCCTTTTGACTACCATTTTCAGCTGGAGTAGCAGCGCTGTCAGGCGTGTCGCTGCTTGCTTGTTGCCCATCAACACCCTTGTCTGAGCTGGCATCAGGTTGTTGTCCCACAGATTCAGCACAAGAAACTTTGTCCTCTTCCCCCACAGGTGTTCTGTTTGTGTCCAATTCAGAAGACTCTGTCTCGGCCTGCCTATCTAAAAATGACTTCCACCGTTCAGACCTCTCCTCTTCTTCCTCCTGAAATCACAATTAAGTAAAAATTGTAAACAGAAAAGAACTGGGAAACTTAACAGAAAGCGAATTCCACTGAGCAACAAAATAGAAATGCGGCAAGGATGGAATGGAATACCTTGTAAATGCTAGCGTACTCACGGTATCTTTGAAGGTGTTGAGGTCGCACAGTAAATCCATAGGCATCCCTGTTGAGACACATTAAGAAATAGATTAAACCTAGCAAATGCAGATTATGAAGAGAGAAGTTGAAAAAAGAAGAAACGAGAATCTGAAGCACTCGGCATTGTGTCGTTGTCAATAACGATTCTAACTAAACGGAACACTCGGCACTTGGATGGATCGATTAAATTGATAATTAAGCAAAAACGGTTAAAAATTGAAAAAAGGGGATAAATCGTGAGCCCTGAAGAAAGTAGAATTAGATGGATCTAGTCTAGTAGAGAATAATACCTCTTGTGATCGAAGGTAATTACAGGAGAATTTGAAGAAGAAGAAGAAGATTTGCGAGTCTTGTTCATTTTGTGGATCGGAAGAAGAAGATCTTGTTGAAATTAACTGTATTTCTTCAATGAGCGTTAGTAAGTAGTAAGAAAGAGAGCACATGCAAGCAAAGCGGTGTGTGTGAGCGAGAATGGCGTCACGTTATTATAAAACATGTGCTGCGTGAGATACGATACGATACCTTCACGGAACGCCAAAAGCTATCCTTTTTTCTTACTTGACCACTTCCTCCACAGTCAACTTACCCTATCTATGCTGCTCTAACAAATTGCTCCTTCACTAAATAACTTAATTGTACACTTTGTTTTGTGCCTTTTTACCCAAATTCAGGTGGACCCCGCCAATTACATTGTCCTGTCCTGCTTTCATTTCAACACCGACACTAAATTAATTATTTCTTTTTCATTGTATTGTACTAGTAAATTTCGAAATTAATTAATGAAAATGCAAACAATGTTGTAGCAACTCTATCATGGGAGGACGTGAGTTTGAACTTCATTGGCGAGCCAAGTAAAAATAGATTTCCGGACATCTAATGCCACATCGCAAGAAAATAACAATTTCTTTGTCTTGAGATAGTAAATGAACCATGATTTCAAAGACTGGATTTCCTAATTCGTTATCATTCTAAAACAAGATGGTGTCTACTTTACCCAACATTTTTTTAATAATCCAAGACAACCACTTCATTTTAAATTCACCAGCTTTTCCAAGTAACCGTAATGTATCTCCACAGTCCATCAAAAGTTAGTATTTGATTTAAAATTTTTATTAAATCAAATATGTTCTTGACCGGTCATAAAACCACGTTGGTACGCAGCTAAAACGTACACCGCTTAAGGCTCTGTGCCTCTTTATCTGCACTGTGTCACACATAAGCGCGCCTCCGCGCGAGGATCACACTACATGTGTTCTCCTCCGTCCTTAATTACACGTCGCATAATCCGAATACGGTTATGACCAACGCACGCCTGTATAAGGGTGAAGCGAACTTGCTTCACCCTCGAGGTATGATTCACTTTTCACATCACTTTCTACACACTCTTTCTCAGTTTCATTATTGACTTGAGCGTTAGATTGCTAACGTGCATGCATGCACCTTTCATTCCTTTGCGAAGACTCATCGCTGTCGTGCCGAAAGTCGTTACCGTTGCACCAGAGCATTCTCTGCCACCGTTGCCACTCATCCATTCTCACTGGACATATCATTTGGCGCTATAAGGAGGGGATCGTTCGCTAACCGCCACGGCCCAACGATCCTCCACCTTAACCGTTTTCTGTTACGCGCATCTCCGCCGTAATCGTTTTCAGTTACACATTCCTCCACCGCAATGGTTAATAGTTAGTGCTCATTTCTCAGAAGTAATGGCCGAAACTCGCAGGAGAACCTCCGCGAGTCATTCCTCCACTGCACAAGCACTGCGTTCCACGATTCAGATCCTCCAAAGTCGAACAGTTCCGATTTTCGAACCGATGAATCTTGAAGGAGACGCCGCTATCCTCCAAAGTCGCGGTTCCGATTCTCCAAGCGTGAAGGAATGTGTTAGAAATTCGTCTTTACTGTGATTTGCCTAATTGCGGCATTTGAGTTTGCCTCGTATTGACTTTGAGGGGTTAGATTTAGGGGGTGTATTGGATTGAAATTTTAAAAGACTATTTTGGCAAATAAAATCTTGAAGATTTTAAAAGATTTTGTGAGATTATATTAATTTTGTTGGATTTTAAAAGACTTTTTGTAATAACTTTTTACAATCAGAATTTTGAACACATGATTTTAATGGATTTTAAAAGATTTTTTGTAATGACTTTTTACAATCAAGATTTTGAACACATGACTTTACTGAATTTATAATACAGATTTTGAACATATGATTTTAATGGATTTATAATACAAATTTCAATGTAAAGATTTTGAACACATGATTTTAACTTATAGACTTTTAAGATTTGGAAGTACTTTGTGAGAATTCGTAAGATTTAAAATGACTTTGTCAAATTTTAGCAAAAATTCAAAATTACAAGAGTGGATAACAAAGATATTAAAAAATCAAAGGTTCGCATGATAAAAAAAATAAAATTAATACAATTTTTAAATTTATGATAACAATATTCATAAGATTGACTACTAATATAATAATAAAATCAAAACTTTTATTCCTTAAAAAAACGTATTGATACTGATAGAATAAACATGTAAGAACACGAAAAAAAAATATAGAATAAACATGTAGTAACGTGGTCTTGAGTTAAAAAAAATAAAATAATGTGTTCAACGACGACAACTACTTTGTCGAGAAATAAAAACGGAGTGAATCACAAAAATCTAAAAAAAAGATATAAAAAAAAACATGACATAATGACGAAAGAAAAAAAAACAGTGAAATAGTTGTGTCCAGAAAAGAAAAGAAAAAAGTGAAAGAGGATGTCAACAGTAACATATATTTGGAGCAAAAGGAGTCTCAAGAAATCTCAGGTCTTTGTATGAGATTGTTAGTTTTAAAATTTTCAACTAAAAAGTCTCACAAAATCCATTATACCAAGTAATTCATTGAAATCTATACATTTTTGAATACCAAGAGACAATTTTTAAATTATGAAAAATCTTGATTGAATACCACCGGATTTTGTTGGATTCTTAAAATTTTTTTGAAAATCCTAATTGAATACCACCGGAATTATTTCTAATCTTTTAAAATCTTGATCGAATACCTCAAGATTTTTTTACAACTAAAAAGTCATTTAAAATCCTTCAAAATTCCAATTCAACACATCCCCCAATCTCACATCAAAGATAAAACTCTTTACTAGAATTTATAAATAGATGATACTCTTTACTTTACGAATCAATTTTATAAGGATGAATTAAACAATAAAATTCTAATTTTTCTCTTGGGGAGATTCTTATATTATTATAAATTTTTTGCAAAATTTTATTTAAAAATATGAATTCTATATGAGTTTATTTTAAAGAAGGGACAAAAAATGAAAATAAAAAACTTTTGAAGGTTAAAAGTTGAAGAATTTTTTTAGAAGGATTAAAAAGAAAGTTAACATGTTTATAAAAATGAAAAACATATTTAACCCAAATCAATATGAGCCTTTGTTTGAAGGGAGTTGGTGGTAAATTTGGATTTGGTTGACGATGTCGGCCCTGAAACTGAGTGCAACGGCTTCTTCTTCTTCTATCTGTTTTCTCCGTTCAGCCAAGTTGAGAAGCAAACCCATCTTCATCTCTTTCTCAAACACTATCCCTTATAGAAACATTCACCATCAACATGGACGCGTCTCAACTAAATTCCCAATTTCTTCTTCTTTCTCAGACAAATTAGGGGTTTCTGGAAAAGCTCTTGTTTCAACACTTCCACCACAACCTGAACAGCCTGAACCTTCCAAATTGCTCACTCTGCCCACCATTCTCACTCTTGGTCGTGTCGCCGCAGTCCCCCTTCTTGTTGCTAGTAAGTCTTTCACAATTACAATTACAATTACAATTACAATTTCACATTAAATTCATTTTTATGTTTTTATATAGCTTTCTATATGGATGGTTGGCGTGGAACAGCCGCTACCACCACAATTTTCATTGCTGCCTCGTTTACTGATTGGCTTGATGGCTATATTGCTCGCAAGGTACTTTGCTTATTCTTTTCAAACACCCACACTTTCCTATTTCTTAATTTTATATTTCATATTTGCAATGCAGATGAACTTAAAATCCCAATTTGGTGCATTCTTAGATCCTGTTGCTGACAAGGTACCTACCTATTCCTATTGCATATTACAATACAATACAACTCTCTCTCACTTTGTCAATTACTAACAACATACATGTCTTCCACTCATTGCAGCTTATGGTTGCCGCCACATTGGTCTTATTATGTACTAGACCCTTGGATGTTGGTGTCTTTGCCCAACTACCCTGGCTACTCCCTATACCTGCCATTGCCATCATTGGAAGAGAGGTAATGCACACTTATCTCATTTCTAAGCCATGCTTTACTTACTTATAAGTTATTAGCTCTTCTTTACATCAACGGCAACCACGTGAGTTTCCTTCTTCATGTATCACCAAATTCATGCATCTTAATTGTAATGTGTTAGTGTACACATTAACGAACTCTTATTACACCTACTTACCAGGACAGTGAATCCGATGTTCACTGTAACCGTCAATGACTAAGAATTGCTAATGATCTTATTTTTCAGATTATTGAATGAGTGGTAAGACTAGGCAAAGTATGATTAGGAATGACACAATTAGAGAGAGAGTTGGGGTAGCACCTTCAGTAGAAAAGATGATAGAAAATAGGCTTAGGTGATTTGGGCATCAATAGATGTTGTAGTACGAAGGAGAGTTAGATTAGAAGAGGTAGAGGAAGACCTAGAAAACTATAAGAGAAACTGTTAGGAAAGATTTAGAGGTTAATGAGTTGAATCCAAATATGGTTTCGGATAGAACATTATGCCGACCCCACTTAGTGGGATAAGGCTTGGTTGTTGGTATTGAATGAACTGAGCCAAAGTAAAGGCAAGTTAAATAATTTTTTCCTGTGTATTGGATTGGAGAACTCATATTTCCCTTGTCTGGATCTCCATAGTTTGTTTCTCAAGCAATTGATGATCTACTGTTTTAATCTAGAGTGCTCTGGAAGAGAAATCTGTGATAGTTTAATTAAGTCAGACAATTTGTTGGCATACCGTGCATATACCTGTAATTGTATTTTGCTTTGCCATGTCCAGGATGCATAGTTAATACATAATTACTCAAAAGCTTCATTGTTTAATGGACTGAAATCCATATTTATATGGTAACTAGCCATACTCTCGTGTATTTTCCTTATGCCTTTGAGACATCATATTTTCTTCTGATTTACTGGTTTTGCATTAATGACCAAATCAGATTCCTTATATTTTTTTTTTCTCCTGTGACTTTCCAAGTAGATTACCATGTCTGCTGTCAGGGAATGGGCAGCTTCCCAGGATAGTAAACTTTTAGAGGTTTGTTTCATCCCCTGTTCACTTGAATTAACACAATGTCATGAGCTTGTATAATGAAATTTGGTATAATAGGCTGTTGCTGTAAATAACTTGGGGAAGTGGAAAACAGCCACACAGATGACTGCGTTAGCCCTCCTCCTCGCGACCCGGGACTCGAGGTATCTATTTATTTTGTATTTTGAGGATATACTCTAATTATTAACTGAATTGCTATGAAAAGAAAAATTATGTGAAAAACTCATTCGTAAATGAGCTAATAATAATTTGCTCTAAACTTCAGGTGTCCAATGCATAATCTTATTTATATAGAAAAATAACTCCTTTTGGATTTGAATTTATAAGAAGTTGTATCTTAAGATGATAAGCATTCATTTTGCTCCCCTCAAAATTGTGTTTTAAGCACTGTCATTGACCGAGAGGATTTTCTGTCTTTTCCCATTTTTCTTCAGTCATGGAGGAGCTGCCTTTGTAGTGGGGTCTGGTGTTGCATTGCTTTATACTTCTGCTGGGCTCGCCTTATGGTCATTATTTGTATATATGAGGAAAATTTGGAAGGTGTTGTTGAGGTAGCATGCTTGATGCTCCATGTATTTCACATATACATCCAATTTTTTGTGGCTCCGATTCTCCCATTGTGTGGTTACCGACGTCACGAAAGGGAGCTGCATAGTGGGCATGTAACGTCACAAAAGGGAGCTGCATAGTAGCATGTAAATGTAATATTTATTTTGCACAATGTCTAACTTATATAGCACCATTTTTACTATTGTTGAAAGTTATCCGCACACATTTTGGAGTTACTCTAGTTAATAAAAAGAAAAAAGGCAACTGGATTTTGGAGTCGTTGGAGCTTTGCTACCATAGAAAATTTGAAACATGAACTCTTTTGCATGCCTTGTTTACTTTTCAGTTACCTTTCTTCCGGTATGTTATTATTCATTATTATGTATAAATATAAGCACACCAGTTAAATTGCAACTACAGTGTGCATAGAGAAGCCTTGATCGAAAAAACTATAACTTAAAAACGTTATGATATCGAGTATATTAGATAATGTGGACGTCAGGGAAGTTGAACTTGTTTCTTTTCAGGTAGACTCCCTTTAGAAGTCAGTTTTTAATTAGGTATTTATACCATATACTTATTATTAAAGTTCTCATGTATAAATTATAATTTATATCTATAACAAAATACAAAACAAAGTCAAATTATTTTCGTATAAACAATACTATCAAGAAAAACCTGTGGAAATAAATTATAAACAGTTTATGGACAATATAAGTTGTTCTTGTAAGTTCTTCTTCAAAACAATTTGAAGTGTATATGTTAAGAGATAAACTCAAATAAGAATCCAATCAGACCTTTGGTTATTAAGTGGAATTTACTATTACAAATGATCTAACAATTTACTTGGCCACTGCCTCAATAGTAACTTCATATTATAAATTTTGGTTCAAAATAATAAACATGCAAGTCACACAGGCATCTTCATATTATCTAATCATTAATTCATTATGTGGCATTTTCTGGATGACATAATCAGTCTGTCTAGCGATCGGTCATATGATTCCTGGTCCCTGGATGGATATAATGCATTTGACTCTGATTTTCTGACCCATTTTGGAACTCTTGACTCCTACTATGATGCCAAACATTGAATTCATGAATTTGCCTACATATAAGAAAGGATTAAGGATAAACAGCAATTGAGCGTCATTGTGAATTCAAAATATGTATTTAGTTCTGTCATATGATACCAGGAATCGCTTCTTGTAGCTTTCAACTAATTCCTTAGGATCAGAACGGGTTATTTTGTAGCCTTCAATGTTGTTTAGGCCCTGTATTAAGAGCACAATTTTAATTCTTGAGTGAAGCTCAGGATACAAGTTTATGTAGTGCTGAACCTGTGAAATATTCATGTCATACCCAAGGTTCCATCTTTATTGGTCTAGGTTAGCAGCCTAATGTCCAAGTGTATGCTTGAAATCACAATTAGTTTGCCATAATCACAGTGGCATCATGATTTTGCCAAACTTACCATGAATCCAAACATACACTAACTTCTAGCCCCGTTGTGGCAAAATATGTTATTATAAAACGACCTCTAATGCAATGACAGGCAGATTTCCCGTATCATGAAATATTTTCTCAATAACTGTGACAAGCATACACAAATAAATAAGATTTTACTGTATGCTCTACCTCAATCCATGCTGTCAGTCTAGGCCTGCCCACTGTAATGTCATAATTTTTCACATTCATTAAAAACGGTTGAAATCTTTCCATGAAAGGAGCATATGCTATATCCACCTGAAATTAATAGAAAACATTGACAAGTTCAATTTAATTGTGAAAATGCACAAGAAGAGTATACCACTATACTGTGCATTGACATTGCTACGAATCGATGTAAGTATACTCACCAGACTGAATTGGCCAAGGAAGAAAGGTCCGTGATCATATTTGGAGAGAACAGTCTCAAGGTAATCAAATGCAGTGCCTAATGAAGCAGTGTAAGGTGAGTCATGCTTTACATGCACATGAATTCTTTTTACACAGAGCTCACATAGATTAAATTCTCACGGTTCTCTCCCCCTTTCTCCAGATTTAACATTTCTCTTATATCATTATATGTATTTATCTGTATGTAATAAAAAAACATCAAGAAAGAGCCATTTTACCAGCCTCAGTTACATCTCCTTTAAAATAAGAAACAACTGTCTTGTAAAATGTATCTGTGTAAGATAGCAACTCTTCAGCAAACTCCTTATCATCAGGACCCTGTTTATTAAATAGTACAGTTTCTGTTTAAATTTTGGACCTGAAAATAAATATAAAATGTGAAAGAAAAAATAAAGTATCTCACACTAGGGTAAAGGGAGGGTCCTTCAAAGTGAGTGTCAATATATTTAATCAGATCCAGACTCTCTCCTCTAACTTCATTATTGTGTTCAAGAGATGGAACCTGGAATTGGAAATACATAAATAAGTAAATAAAAATCACTATTTAGAATGTGGTGCACTTGAATTTCCACAACAAAACATATCATGGTTTTGACACAAAGTTATAAGGATAAATAACCTTGTTGGGTGGGTAGACTTTGTCCTTGTACCAAGAAGGTCTGTCTTGTAGATCAATGGGAACCAACTGTATCTTGTCCTGCAATCCCTGCTTCCATAACATAGAGATATGCAACTTAATTAAGATGGTGTTTGGATATGCAACTTAATTAAGTGTTTGTTTTATAGTAAGAACTTCTGTATATACTGTTTTTGCAACAGTAGAGGGAACATTGGAAGCTCAGCATTAGCTGAAAACTGTTTATGACACTAAACCAATATATTGAGGAGCTTATAAAAGAATGAAGAACAACCTTAGTGTTACGGGTAATCCATACACGCTGGGCATAGGGGCATTTGTAGGAGATATACAACCTTCAGTTCACTCACAGTAACATCACAGACACAAGAATACATAAATATCATTTAATTCGTGTTAGTTTGTTTGATGAAAAAGAAGATAAGAAAGTAAGAAACCTGGTGGTTCCATCAAATAAGGAAGGTGGAGGTGAAGTGGAAGTAAGGGGTGGTGGAAGAACTTCTTGCACACTTCAGTTCACAATATATAATAGAGAAAGAAAAAAGAGTTTAGTTAGAAAGAAGCATAATTACTTGACTGATTAATTAATTAATTAGAGATACATTACTACTGAGCTCAGCTAGCTTAGCCTCAGCAGGCAAGCAGACATACCCGGTTGATATGGCTACTGTTGTCACGCGAACATGGCACGACTTTGTACCAGAATCAAACCGCCGTTGAAGGTGAAGCTTATTATGAGGTGAATAATGGAAATGGATGGCAGTTGTGGACATGAAAGGAAGAGAACAAGTAACCAAAATCTGTGGCCTTGCTGAGACTGAGAACAAGCGATTATTGGTTACAAATGATGATGATGATGATATAGCCATAATTCCTATATGATGACAATGAATATTCATCACTCTATGTTGATGCAGCTTAGCTCTTCCTCACTCTATTTTTCAGGTTCACATCCTATTTTTTTAACGAACGTGTGGCCATAGCACTGTCTCTTGATCAATTTAACTTTTTTGTTGGTATTATACGAAAGTGAAGTGACTTTTGCATTGCTGGATACTTTTATTTACTATTAATATTAATAAAATGATAAAATTCATTCCATCTCATAATAAATTCAAAAGTAACGAGCTTTTAAAATTAAAATAATTTCCACCATTTTCTTGAACTATATTATATGTTACAAATTTACAGAAAACCAAATTACATTTAAAAGAATTACCACAAATAATTGAAACCATTAACCGAGTGCAATCGTTTTTGGAGTTCCCATGTCAAATCTTAGTAGTAACATCTTTGTATTAACATACCATCTTTGTACAAGTCTTTGGTTGTTCAACTTCAAGTGTCAATTTTTTTTTGGGTAACCTAATTGGTGGAAGTATTCACCGGCTTTGCCAAGTTTAAATGCGAGTCAGTGTGACGGATTTTGGAGGCATGGTAGACGAGAGCTTGTTTTTCTTTTCTAAGTAAGTTATAAATGTTCTCTTAAAAAAGAACAAAGAATGGTTGCATTGTTATATGAACATATATCATGGTATTCTTTTCATTTTTTAACAATATACGTTAAAACACAGACCTAACCATCCAAAACTCTTATCCAAAATCCTCCTCCCAAGCACACTCTTAGTAGGGTCTCCCCTCCCAACCACAACTTATTGGTTGTTCAAGTGTCAAATCGTTACTTATAATAATGAACAAAGGTGTAGTAAAGATATTTCTCAAATAAAACTTGGGAAAAACCTCATGTATCTGCTCTTCTATGAGGCCCAGTCTCAAATGTAATAGTGCCTTCTATGGAATTAATAAGGAAGGGGAAGAAAAAAAAATCAAACACTACATAAAAATTTGATGGAAAAGGATGAAAGTTGAAACTATTATCCCAGGAATGGTATGGGACTATGAGAAGAAGAAAATTTACATTTTGAATACCAATTTAAGAGATGATAGGGAACTTCAATTGATATAGAAGTGGAAAAACTCTCAAATTAGCCATTTACAATACCAATACCAAAATCACCACCTCCTTTAATTGAAACGGCCGGAGCACGTGGATTATGCGAATCAAGATACACAACTATAACCGTTATGTCGTCATGGAAATGTCTTCGTACCCCTCGGTCGATCTTTTTCAAGTCTGAGTATCTCATTTCTCTTTTCTTTGCAGCTTCACAAAGCGCTGCTTTGATCAGTTTCTTCGCTACTCCCTGTACAACAGACAGCACAGTTGTTGTTTATACAATGAAGTGAACATTGAATATAGCAGATCAGAAGAAGATTTAGAGCTGACAGAAATTGGGAAAACAAAAAAAAAACTCAACTAAATTAGAATCATACATTGCGTGGACAGCTCTGGACGATGTCAACAGCTTCTTGATTGCTCAAGTGCTCCCATAATCCATCTGATGCAAATATAAGAAATTGATCACAAGGTTGTAGTTTCTGTACTTGTATTGTTGGTTCAGCTTTGAGGATAGGCGTTTCAAAGGGTTCTGCGAGCCGAAACTTTGGTAACAGTGGTGCTTGGTTAAACTCTTTCTTCTTTAGATAAGCGTCACCAATGGATCTTGAAATCTACAATGTAAATAAACAATCTAAACAACACAACTCTATGATTTTCAGAAGACATTCATGTTCATGAACTCATAATTTTAGGAAACACTAACACAGGCATTGAATGTGTGCACATGTATCTTACATTACATGAAAAGAGAAAATGAAACTTGTATAAAGCTTTTAAATAGTCACCTGAATGAGACCCTTCACGCGCCAGACCGTGTGCTTCGTCACTACAATCTGTGGATCATTGGGATGCAACGAGCGTAGCTCCTCTCTTACAGATTCCAGGCTAGCATTGTGCTCATAGGATAGTTGAACCGCTTTAATCTCCTTTGTAGCCTCGTCCAGTCTACCTAACACTGCTCGTGAGTCTCCTGCATTTGCAATATAGAGCTCCCCACTATATATTACACCTACCAAACAGCAAGATCCAACTGACGCTATCTGTGGTTTGTGTTGCCACTGCTTCTTTACAAGAGCGAGAAATTCTTCTTCGGTAGCCAAAAATGCTTTAGTGATGACATCAGCTGACATTCCCTGATTTTCTGAAGTGAACTCTGCATATAGATCAGGTAAGAATTCAGAAATCATATGAACCAGGTAAAGTAATACACAAAAATCACCCCCCCTCCTCCCTTATGTCATCTTACAATACTTGTTCAAAGAGTAACAAATAAGCAGGCAAAGGAATAAAAGGTAATCTGAATTTTATCAATACTTCACGCCACTATACTTCAATTTGATCGAGTTTAATAGATGAAAAAAGTTCTGTAAAATCTGGGCTTATTAGTTACAAAGAGTAAGCAAGCACCATCTAGTGACCGTTTGAAAACAAATTTTCTAATCAGGGATCAAGTTATTAGATCACAAAATCAGTTAATCCCCGTCGAACTTAGTACCATCCATCTTCCATTGGATGTCATCCAGATGAAATTCCATAAAGATAAAAGACAAATATCATAAAGATCTTGAACAATAAAAACAAAAACAATCATACATTGAAATAAATTGTGAATATCATAAAGATCTTGAACAATAAAGACAAAAACAATCATACATTGAAATAAATTGGGCTTTTAGAAACGTGGAGAAAAAAGAATCAAAATATGCAATTATTTGTATTACATGGTTCTTAGCATCTAATAAAAACACCAACTAATCCATATCCAGTCATCTGCATGAGTTAAATAGGTTGAACAACTCTAACAAAAATCTGAGTTCCACTAAAACAATTTATGGTAAGGTTTTTCTAGTGGACGTGATTTTTATAGATGAAAAGAAAGGAAAAATCCCTCTATAGCTAAGGATCAAGGCCATGCCACAAAATAACAAGAATCCAATTAAGACCAGCATGAATATATATCTATCTATTAAAACAAAATATATTGCAGGGTGAAGAGAGAAGAAAAGCATACTCTTGATATGTTTAAATAGGCGTCCATTGACAAAGCGGGCAGTTTCTGGACCTCCATGCCCGTCATACACACCAACAAAAGTACCTCGAGGACTTCCTTCAATTGAGCTCATGGGTCCTGATTCAACTTGACATTGATCCTCCAACAAATTGTTTGCTTGAACAACAGCCATTGAGAAATCACCATCCGAATGTCTTCCAAAATCTTTAAACCATAACAAACCATCGGAACGTCCACTTGCATCGCCAGAATTTTCACCCTCAATAGATGGCCTCCAACAGGGTGACACAATTCGCCTAATTGTAGCGGATACCATGCCTTACAACATAACCTCACCCACACAACTGATCAACAAATATATCATCAAATAAAAGTCAATGACAATACAAAAAAAATGACCTAGTTTTTTTTTTTCTTTTTCTTTCTATCTTATAATCTACACCATCTATCTACGTTACAGAGCCAAAGTCACTATTACAAGCTCCAGAAATCAAATGCCTAGTAATGAATACTGACATCATAATAATATGTAAAAGTGGAAGAAACCATCAAAGACTTTGTTGTTATTTATTTGCAACAATGTCCCAAACCTGCACAAGGATTTGAGATCAAAATCAATACAGATACCTCATCATTGATTATCAATCAAGTTAATATCATAATGAGGGTTTCATCAATCAACAACCAAAAAGGATCAATCTTTACAATCATAATGAATCAAGGGCATCTCTTGAAATTATTCAAACAAAAAAAAAACACAATGGCATGTAAAAAAAATTAAAAACCCAGATATTAAAAATGAAAAAGATTTAATTTTTGATCGTACCTTAGAAAGAAGATTTGATTAAGGTTTGGGGGCAAAGAGTTTTGAGGGAAAGAGGGGTGAGAAAGTTGAAGGTTTGTTTGATTTGTAGATTTGGGGGAATTGAATTGAATTGGTATACTATATGGGTCTTTCTCTTTCTCTTTCTCTTTCCTAATTCATTGTAAATTTTGTACCCATAAAAAGGAATTAATTAAAAAAAATAATAAAAAAAGAACTAGGTTTGGTTTGGTTTGGTGGTGGGGGAATTTCCCAAGCTAAGGGCTTTTGGGGTTGATTGGCAATTTTGGTTTTTTTCTATTTTTTTAATTAATGCATTGGTGGGGTTTTGACTTTGACCTTCAACTAACCACATTTTTAGCCTAATTTTCCTCCTTTTTCTGTTCTCTTCTTAATTTAGTAATAGTAATATTGAAACCTTCTTCTATTCATACAATGTAACTAACTCCAGCTTTTTTTATTCCAATATATATCTCACTCTCCTTTGCACTTTCTAATTTTGATGAAAATATCTTGGACCATAACATTCCATCACCTTGTGTATTGTCAATTGACCTAATTATATTTAAAATAACTCACATTGTTGTGAGGTTGGAAATTGTATATTTCAACTCACATCAATTTTTTTTTTTATCATTTTACCATTTAATTGTAGGTATGTGACATATGAGACTTTATTACTTTATTTGTACCAAATTATATTCCACCAAATCACTCTATTAAACTCCACTTTAATGCTATAACGTGGAAAAGTAACCAATTTGTGTATTGGATGTCAATGTAAAAAATAAATTTACACTGATGAAACATATTCCTTAAACTCTTTATTCATTTTGTATTAAGTTGCATTCTCAAATTTTGAGACCTCAAATAAAAAATATTGTGAAACACACTGGTTAATAAATAAAAAATAAAAATTTAGATCTTTGTCTAGAAACTTCCTATTCCACTAAAGCATGTTCCCATTTCTCAATTTGTTATCTCTGGCTGCACGTGCATACTTTCTACTCTTTATCTTCGTTGGTATTTCTGTTTTGTAGGTTTTCAAATCACAGAAAACATTTAAAAGTAGAGAGATTGATATAAAACGACTATACAAGGTATTGAATGAGTGTCGGAAAATTAGTTTCACCCAGCTATTTGTGTCCATTTCAATTGATTGAGTAAAATATATTTATTATTTATAAAATTTAAGTAAAAATGTACCTTGATCTCTTATTCAGGGGTTTGGATCATTTTTAGTTACTTGCTGTGTACTCCATAATTTTTTATGTTGGCAAATCAGTGAATTGTTTGATTTAGCAAAGATATGTACCGTGTTTCAATGTATGATATGCATATTCAATATCATGATATTCACATTTTAATGAAACTAAACAGATAAGTTTTAAATAAGTGACTACCAAAAACAATTCACAAGTTAAGCAAGCATCATGAGAATGCTTTGTTTTCAGTAAGAAATCCTTTAGCTTTTACAACCCTTTATCCTGGAAACATTCAATTGAATCTCATGTTTCACCAGATAGATGTTAATAATCTTCCTGAACTGATTTATAATCTAAAGTAACAAGATATGTAATCAAGTCTAAGGAGGGAATAAACTATGGTTTGAGTCATTTGACAAATATTGGTGCTTAAAATTTACAATTTTCTTTTGGAAGTTATCGTTATCCTGCAAATTCAGAAAGAAAGAAAAAAGTTACATATAGGAGATGCTTGTAAGTGTTTTTAATTAAGAAGACATCACCCTTTTTCTATAATACAAATCCTGCTGAAACCTTAGTCTAATTTTTAAAATTTCAATACAAGTTTGAGCATGAAACAAAAAATAAACTCTTCTATTATGTACTCAAGCAAAGGTAATCGACCAACTGATTATGCAGCAGATTAAAATCTTGGAGAAGGCTCACAGAAACTTGTAAACTAGTAAAATTTAAATTAATCTTAATGGAAGCAAGAGTGTCTGTATCATGGTTTCAGCACACTGTTGTTGGAATGGTTTAGATAACATGTCTCTACCAGAAAATTATTAAACCTTACTTAACTATTAGACTTAATGCATACTAAACACTTAACTGAGAAAAAACAAAATAGAAAACTAAGTAATCTTAGCTATAATCTGTTCCATCCAACTCTGAAGTCCCTTTGCATGATCTTCCATAACATCTATTTCAACTTGCTGGTTTTTCTGATCAACCAAATCCGTGGCCACAGCAATTGCAGATTCGATCTTAATTTCTTCTGAGGAGAGCTTCAATATAATATCCTCTTTCTTTAAAGCATTTCTGATTTTGTAAATGTAGTCATCCAATGCATTCCGTGCTTTAGCCTTCCTTAGGAATTTCTTGTCTTCAATATGGTAATTCTCGGCTTCTTGAATTAATTTTTTAATGTCCTCACTTGACAACCTTTCTTTGTGATTGGTAATTGTAATCCTATTTGAACTGCCAGTAGCAATATTCTTAGCAGAAACTGTCAAAATACCATTTTCATCAATAGAAAAACAAACATTTGCAGAAGGGGAGCCGCGAGGAGCGGGGGGGAATACCTGACAAAATAAAAGAACCGAGCAAATTGTTATCACTGGCTCTTGTTCTCTCACCCTCATAAACATGAATACAGGAAATGGTTTGGTTATCTTTAGTTGTTATATAGGCTTTTGTTTTATTGACAGGGATGCAAGTGTTCCTAGGAACCACCACATTCATTATATTTCCTATCACTTCCATGCCAAGAGACAAAGGTGTAACATCATGCAGCACCAACTTTGGAACATTCTGAATGCCTTCACTCAACAATGCAGCCTGAACAGCTGCGCCATAAGCTACAGCCTCATCAGGATTAATGCCCTTGCGCAACTCCTTCCCCTTGAAAAAGTCCTGTAACAGTTGTTGTACATTGGGAATCCTAGAAGACCCACCAACAAGGACAAAATCATCTACCCTGCTCTTGTCCATCTTAGCATCAATAAGACAACTTTCAACAATCTTCATACTACCAAAGACAGTGTTTAGAGGGTTGGAAGCAGCTTGATTCTTCGGTTGCCTTGATCATTGTGAATGATCTCAACACATGAATACGTATTTTCTCTTCATCTTAACTTGCTAGGTTTTCTTCTCACTTGTCGACCCAAAAGACTCTGAAAACTCACTCGAGAGTATAAATGATTTTCAAATCAAAATCAAATTCGTTTAACAAATATAAACCACGTCCGTCTCTAAAAAAAATATATACAATATCCTCCTCTCAAAAAACTATAAACCATATCCTTTTTTTTTATTTTTTCTTAAAAAAAAAACTAGCTCGCTGACAAATATATTGACATCAGCCCAATTATCCTCTCATTCTCATTAAACATGATTTTATCATATCATAACACATTTACAGTTATAATATCAAATTTAAATGAAAATAAAATAAAAAATATTTTTGCCGATAAATCAGTCATTAGATATAATAAGCTGATTGTAAATAACTTAAAATATCAATCCTTCAAAAATAAAGACCATCAAAATAAATACTTTTATTATTTTGCCAAAAACAAACATCTATAATTTCATACTTATTTTCATTAATACATTTCAAAATAAATTTATCTATTAATTTTTCAAAATGCAAGTGGGCTTTTTTTTTGGGAATAAGAAATAAAAAATAAGACTGAAAATAGTAGTTATAAAAAACTAAACTTCTAAACAGCTCTATATATAAAAATAAAATAAAAACACTTAAAAAAATAGCCAAAATGCATCGTGAAAGATAAGAACGTTCAATCAAGCAATGACAGTTCCTCGTGCTTAGTTACATCTCAAATCTCTATACACACTATTGAAAAAAAAAATGATATTTGTACAACCATTTTATTACAACTTTTGTGACAATTTTCCCTTTCATACTCAGATTATGTTTTTACTTTCTCTCTATATTGGTTTCCGTGTAAATATTTACTTTTCTTTGTAAATTTATGATTGTTTGAAAATTTGTGACACAAATGGTTGTTCAAATAACACATATTATTATTAGAGTTTTACTTTTTCCACCTTGTGGCATTCTCGCGCGCCCTATGCAAATTACCAACATGTCCTTCCGATTATATAATCCGGACAATCTATACGCATTCCAGAATATAAAATCCGGACAATTGCGAGGTACAAAAGGAACTTCACCCCCCCCCCAAAAAAAAAAAATTCCGAACACCACAAATCTTGTCCAAATTTGGAGTTTTCTTGCTCAAAAGCACCGCATTTCAAACCTTGTCAAGCATCATGGAATGGTTAATTTGTCCGATTTTTTTTTTGAATTCTGGTCTGGAGCAATCCGGATTACGTTTTCCGGACTAGATTGTTGCGGTCCAGAAATTGAAATCCGGAAGCAGCCAGAATGTTTTTTTGCTTCTGTTTTGTGCTGTTTGTTTTGCTCTGTTTGATTCTGATGTTTGAATACCCTAATATGCATGCTACTGAAAGGTTCATCCTCGACTCGACGCACAAGGGAGGTAGGGCATGCTTTCCGTAGGAGATAGCGTACCAAAAAGTTGCAGGAGGAAGGTGTTGTTCCGAGGCGTCGGGGTGGTGTCAAAGGACGTCGTGTTGATGTCGAGCCTGATGCTGAGCATCAGCCGGAGCAGCAAGAGTATATGGACTTGCAGCAAGAGCATCCTGATGTGGAATTGCAGCATATGGAGGAGCAGGAGCTTGAGGAGGAGCTTCAGGCTATGGACGAGGAAATGGAAGATGCCGAGCCACGGCGAAGGCGAAACAAGAAGGAGAAGGTGGTGGACCCTGAGCCACTAGATGACTATCCCGGTGGCCCACACGAGACTGGCCTGTTGTGGAAGTACCATGTGCACAAGGCCAGAAAAGCGTCTGAGGGCGAGGTATTTATTGATGTTAAACTCACTTTATTAATGTTAATCTGTGTGAAAATGATGTTGATATTTGTGATACTGCCTGTTTATGTACTGTTAAATTTGTTTGTGAAACCATGAATGTAAACTAATGTTTAGGTATTGTTTTTAATTATTTGCAGTGGGGTGGAAAATTAAAATGCATCAGCAACAGAAAGAAAATTGGGGATATGCATGATAAGGAAATCATCCCTATCACGGCTGCACAGTGGTGGCAGGACAGATTGCAGGGCACCGACCTTGGTTAGCTTCAGGATACCAGCTACAACCTGATTAACCATGGTCTGATTTGTGCCTTTGTGGAGAGGTGGCACGAGGAGACTTCCAGCTTCCAGCTTCCATTTGGGAAGATGACAATCACACTTGATGATGTGGCCTGTTTGCTGCATCTCCCCATTGACGGCATGATCCTATCCCACGGGTCCATATCACGGGACGAGGCGGTGGAATGGATGGTGGCGTACTTGGGGTCTGATCTGGGTGATGCTCTTAAAGAGGTCGAAAAGACCAAAGGTGCACATTGTCGATTTGGCTACTTAGAGAGGATTTTCAAGGAGCGTTTGAAGGAGCAGAGGGGTTTGGTGATCGAGTATGGTGTGACTGAGGAGGTGCGGAGGTTGCGGGACCAGTGTGTCCTCATATATTTGCTATACTTAGTGGGGATCATGATCTTCACCGATAAGAGCAAGTGGGTTGTGGATGTTGTCTACTTGAGGTACTTTAGAGACGTTGATCTTGTTGCTGGTTATTCATGGGGAGTTGCGGCACTATCTCACTTGTATAGGGAGCTCAACAATGTTGCACGTAGGAACTGCAGTCAGGTGGCAGGATACCTGACTTTGTTGTAGGTATAGAATAAAAATTATGTTTTCCTCCCTCCGGTCCTTATTACAATAAAGAATTGACTTTTTTGGTTCATTATGTAAGTGATGTATCTAGTCTATATTTACAATAAGATACATTAATTATTCTATGATCCTAAAAAGTTAATTTTTTCTTATAATAAGGACCGGAGGGAGTATGTTTTTAAATGTAAGTGTTTATGGTTTGTATATTTACATGTGGTTGTCTTTGGTGCAGGCTTGGGTGTTTCAGCACTTCCTAGGTATGGGAAGCAAGGATTATGGGCAGGATATAGAGAGAATCGGGATCCACGCGCGATGCTTTTTTTACCACTGTCTGGTTTAGGCACAGTGGACAACTACATAAACTATTTGGATGCCTGGATTTGACGAGGGTTGCCATGACCCCATATGGAGATCACCGTGCGGCACGTCGGTTTGAGCAGGTCAGCCTTTACACTGGATGGCTGGGATACGGAGACCACATGGTGAGATATCTGCCGGAGAGGGTGCTTCATCATTTTGGGAGGGTTCAGACCATACCAAGACATCCCGTTGAGAGTGCACCTCCTGATGTTAATTTGACAGAGATCACAAACCGCTTTCGGCGTGCACTTGATTATGCGCTGACACCTCAACAGTTGGGAGAGCGTGCAGTTCATGATGTGGAGGCAGTAGATGGATACATCGATTGGTTTTATCGTCATTCCCATCCACGCATGGTTCTTCTTGACATGTCGGTATCGGTGCCGAGGCCATCGGAGCGTGAGGTCCTTGATGCACGAGCTGCTCAAGAGGATGGAGACCTTGGGTACTTACAGCTTAGCGGAAGGATGAGCCGCATCGATTGGTTGTGATGAGAAGTGGTCTGGTGCCGAAAGGGACTGAGGAATGACAACATTTAGAGGATGCGTTGAAAGAGGTGCATGATGGAAAAGTTTACCGCCATCGGGGAGCTACTGAGGGTGGCAGGGGTGGCAGAGGTGGTGGCAGAGGTGGCGGTGGTACGGGTGTAGTTATTAGGAGTTGATTGTGTTATGTTATGTTTGAACATCTTGGATAAGTTTTAGTGATGTAACATTTGGATAATTTTTAATGTTATGTAATCTTGGATAATTTTTAATTATATTTGATTAATGTTATATTTGAAAATTATTTTGTGTTGATAATTTTTATATATAAGTTAAATTTACTGTTAGAATACATGGTCACCGACATGGTATGTCTGCTTAGAAGCAAGCTAAATGCGCCAAAACAGAGGTTCAGCCAAAACAGATGGCTTCTGCTTCTGTGCTGATGTAGTTCAGATTATATAATCCGGACAGTTTTAACACTTTTCGGATTATGTAATCCGGAAACATCATTTCCCACCTCATTTGTTGACTTTCAATGGGGTGATTTACACGTTTCGGATTCTATAATCCAGAAGTTTTCTACACTTTTCGGATTATATAATCTGAATCCATCTATTCATAACTGCATCATCATCCATCAGGGTGGATGAAGTGCCAAAAACCACGAATAAATCTGGAATTATTATTCCGGAATTAGTTCGGATTATATAATCCAAACAAAGGGTATTTTTGGAAGAAAAAAAAAGGGAGCGCGAGGAAAGGCATAGGGTGGCAAAAGTAATACTCTTATTATTAAGGGGAAATTACACTCATCTCCCCTGAGGTTTTCTTAAACAACACTAACATCCCCTCTAGTTTTCAACTAAACACAAACCTCCCTTAAATTTTATTAAAAGTGACGATTACCTCCCTTACTATTAAC
>Ga0228711_1002150_pt1 | contig 29969 bp, 20 predicted proteins | sample MedpolnodulmetaG_2_FD_177996 | JGI IMG/M metagenome (GOLD analysis project Ga0228711, IMG submission 177996) | Root nodule microbial communities from Medicago polymorpha collected in Santa Monica, California, United States - brown nodules | ecosystem: Host-associated > Plants > Roots > Nodule... | reverse complement strand
TTTTTGTTTATTTTTTATTTTGTTTTTTTTTTTTTTTGTCAGATTTTCCCAGTTTTTTATATCTCCTCTTGTAAAAGCGGAGGCTATGGAGCGAGAAGTGCAAGCAGTAGATTCAGGTATTTATCGTTCTACATTTCTAACCCAATGCTATGGACTTCCATTTTAGCTTTTCTTCTTAAGGATTTTTTTTTTCCTGAAAAATATCCAACGCATATCTGCCAGTTTGCTGATTATTTTATTTCATTTTGTAAATGTATACTTCTAGAATTTAACCAGGTTTTACAAAGTGATGCTTGCCGTCTTCAACAACTTCAGTGCCATACTTCTACACCTAATCATCCTTTGAATAAATTCTTTTGGGGTATGTTGTATTATGATACTCATTCATTATTGGTCAATATGATATTTAAATGCTTTGTATAATTAAAATGCTTTTTTTTTTATGTGCTTGAAGGGAATAAAAAGAGCCTGGCTGATGCAATGGAGAAGGGTATTGATCTGCGGGAGCAAATATTGAAATTATACAAGGATTATTATCATGGTGGATTAATGAAGCTTGTTGTTATTGGTGGAGGTAAATCTCTATTTCATTTACTTTTATATGGTTAATCAATAATCAAGTAATCAATTCAGAAGGAAGTTTACCAAGTTTTTTAGCCATATTTGTTCCAAGCAATCAGGTGCTTGTTGTTTTCCCTTGAGTGCGTTGGATTCGCAAAAGAGTAAGTACTGCACAGAACAATACATGATAGGACAGAACAGTACAGGGCTGTACAGAACTGTACTGGAGATAGATAGAGAGATGATATTTTTGATGTTGGAACATAATAAGGGCATACAAAAAGTTGTCCCATGGTTTAGTGAGAGATAATTCTTGTCCCTTGCTATCTGTTCTGTCCAATCCCATGATCAATTTTTAAATCAAACATGGTACAAAAAAGTTGTCCTGTACAGTCCCCTGTTTTTTAACAGATCAAACTCACCCTACAAGTCAAACATGGTATGCCGGTTTGGAACTACTCTTGATTTGTTAGCTGTAGAGAAATTGTTACAGTAGTCTTAAGAGTTGGGAGTTAATTGCCAAAGTCAATTTTTTGTTATAATTAATGTAAATGAAAGCTCATTTCTTAAACCTTAATGGTGGAACAGTTGTGTCTCACATCAATAAGGTACTTGTGTAGAAAATACTAACATACAATCAATAAATTCAGAGTCTAGTTGTCTCCTTTAGCATCTAAAGTTTTCATGTGTTGATGTATAGTACAATGAGGTGTGTTATTTGAACAACCATTTGTGTGACAACTTTTGGACAAACATAAATTTACAAAGAAAAGTAGGTATTGACACGGGAAACAAAGCAATAGAGAGAGAAAGTGAAAACATAATGTGAGTATGAGAGAGAAAGTTGTCACAAAATGGTTGTACAAATATCATTTCTCATTTGTAAATTATAAATATAAATATAATCATTATAATTATAATTGTTAGCATGTATGATTTCTTTTCCATTATTTGTTCTGGATGAGGCTTGTTGCAAAATTGTTTTGAAAGTGAAGAGTTTGCTAATGAAAAAAGAATTGAGTTTCTGGTCTAATAAGATTGAGGGCCCGTTTGTTATAGCTTTTTTCAACATAGATTTTGGTAGTGTAATGTGATTTTGTTATAATTTTTTTAACAAAGAAATTTTCAAGGAAAGCTTCAAATGAAAAATCTGTTTGAATAGTTCATCTTAAAATGCCATTCTAAGTATTTCATCTTTTGGTTATAATTTTTTTTTATACTAAAATTTTGAAAAAATCTCTAAAGAAAAAAGCTATTTCAAATAGCTTTTCATAAAAATCATTTTTGAAAGATGTCATTTAAAAAAAAAAGTGATTTTTACTATGTAAAATCCGAACAATGAATATTTAAGTTAGTGAATGTCAAAATCTCTTTTTTAACTTATATCAAATGAGTTTGAAATAACTTTTACTATTTTTGAGTAAATTTAAAAAAAAAACCCATTTTTAAAAATACAAAGGAAAATCCATTTTTTTAGAATCTAAAACAAACGGGCCCTGAAGCACAATTAAGTATTTTTCTACTTAAGAGAATGATAGAAGGGCTAAGGTTGTATATTGCTAATCTTGATCAGTTTTATTTTTCCTGAATAACTGCACTTGTAAAATGGTGAGCATCTTATAGTGATGTTATGCAATTAATTTGGCCTATTCAGTACTCAAACAAATTGTTAAACTAACATACAGTGGTTTGATTTTAATGACATGCTAAAATTAATACAGAGTCTCTGGATGTGCTTGAGAGTTGGGTTGTGGAACTATTTGGTACTGTCAAAAAGGGTCCTCAAGTATACCCAAAGTTCACAGTGGAAAGTCCAATATGGAAACCTGGTAAAATTTATCGGCTAGAAGCGGTCAAAGATGTTCATACCCTCGACTTATCTTGGACCCTGCCTAGTCTACACCAGGAGTATCTAAAGAAACCAGAGGATTATTTGGCTCATCTCCTTGGTCACGGTATGATAGTTCATTATGGGTGAATCTAGAAGGTCGAGAGTGTATATTTTCAATTATAAATCATCTTGCATTTTTTATGCATCTTATTCTTATTGCATATCTCTGATCAGGTAAATGTAATACCAAGTTCGTTTTATGCATCTTATCTTATTGTATGGCAATTGGCATAGGAGAGCTTCTTTTACTTCTTTTACAATTTCTTTCACTTCTTTTATGTGTGATTTAAAGTTGCTCAACATGTCTCTTGCAAAGCAAGTGCAAATTGTCACATATATGGTGAATTATAGCAAACAGAAGATGGTCTTTAACACACTCCAACATTCCAAAAAATTATTTTAGTAATTTACAGCCCACTTAAAAGGCTTGTTAAGCTTGTAAAGAATTGTTTACTGCATTGAACTTTTTCATATCTTTCCTAGTTATTATGTTTAAGAGTTAAATTATTCAATATGTAGTGGAAAGTGGTTCTAAATTTCAACGATAATGACCTTTCTATTGCGTGTATGCATGTCTAAGTATAACTTCACTAAGATGGGTAGTCTATTAACTCTAAAAGTATAAGATTGAACACTTGATAGTTGACTTATTAACTATAACTTAATTAACCTTTCAGAGGGCAGGGGAAGTTTGCTTTCCTTTCTCAAGGCTAAAGGATGGGCTTCATCTCTATCGGCTGGTGTTGGGGATGATGGAGTTTATCGTTCATCGATAGCTTATGTCTTTGTCATGTCCTTACACCTCACTGACTCTGGTGTAGAGAAGGTAATCATATTTTCTTAACTTGCGGAGGCCCTTCAGATTAAAGAGTAAAATTTATTTTTAATGAGCTATCACTTGTCAAACTCAATGCAATGGTGATATTCCTTTGCATCTGATGAGAACAATTTCAGTTTCAATTTTGTTAATATAATATATGGTGATTTTAAAATTTTCATTTATAACCATAAATGTGAGGTTTGTGAAACCGCAGAAGTATTAGTGAACATTTGTTTGTGAAAAACATTTTTTTGATCAATACTTATTTTCAATTTTCAACATTATTTATTTTCTTCAATGTAGCTTAACTTTTTTCTTCTCACCTCCCAGATCTTCGATATTATTGGCTTTGTCTATCAATACCTTAATTTGTTGCGTCAAAATTCTCCACAAGAATGGATATTTAAGGAACTTCAAAATATCGGAAACATGGAATTCAGATTTGCGGAAGAGCAGCCTCAGGATGATTATGCTGCAGAGCTTGCAGGTGTCTAAGTTATTTCCTTTATTTTGTTTGCTTGAAGGTCTCTTTGCTATGCTCCCAATCCTATTATATGATATTATATGAAAGTCTTCTGGCTCTTTCTTGTGGTTGTTTCCTCTTGAAAATATTGCTAATCAACAGTCTTGTAAAATTTTGTACAATTTCATTGTCCTTATTGACTTATTCTAATTATTTTATTGTGTAGAAAATTTGAAATTCTATCCAGCGGAGGATGTCATTTATGGTGACTATGTGTACAAGACATGGGATGAACAACTGATAAAACAAGTTCTTGGTTTTTTCGTTCCTGAAAACATGAGAGTAGATGTTGTGTCAAAGTTGGTTCGTAAGTCAGAAGGTGAGTTCTTTTTTCTCCCTCGTCTAATCTGCATTTGCATATGGCATTTTTTCCCTTTGTCTACATTGTGATAGAAACTTGCTATTTCATTAGAAAATATTGGGAAGAATTCTCTTGATTAAGGAATGAAAAGCATTTATTTGAGTGTCTGCCGGCCCTTAAGGCCCGCTCCCAACACTGTCCTCTAATAAAGCTCTCGTTATTTAAGTTGATCATAACATGCCTACTTAACTTGATCCTTACTATTTTCAACTTACTGATTAATTTGGGGTTGGTCATCAAAACATTGAATAAGCAACTAAAGTTGTAAGTTGTGGCTATGATCCCGTGCATTAATAATTCTTGTTCAATAACGATACCGTACAATCTGTTTTTTGTAATCACAAGGATAGAAAATTTTCTCTAACAATGACATGATTATTAATGTCATTGTTAGAGAAAATTTGTGGTTGCTTCTTCCAAGGATAGAAAATATGGTAGAATACTTTTTCAGGCTTGGACATGTGTGCAGAAAACTTATAAAACATTGCATGGTCCAATAGGTAGAGGGAGACTAAGAAAAATTAAAAATAATCCATTAAGAGGAATTTAGAAACAATTTATCATTGAATTAATTGTGATATGGAAATATGACATCATCTAATTCATGTAGCCTTATGTAGCCGACTATACTTAGTTGGATACTATTTGGTTATCTTTTCATATAGGTGGCTTAACTACTTGTTGCTCTTCTTTTCAGATTTCCAACATGAACCCTGGTTTGGTTCACGTTATGTTGAAGAAGATATCCCTCAAGATTTGATAGAGTTATGGAGAAATCCTCAAGAAATTGATGCCTCACTGCATCTTCCATCCAAGAATGAGTTTATTCCAAGCGACTTTTCTATACGAGCTGGTGGCACGTCTGATGGTGATTTTGAAAATTCGACTTCCCCTAGATGTATAGTTGATGAAGCTTTGATAAAATTTTGGTATAAGCTAGATACTACTTTCAGAGTTCCTCGAGCCAATACATATTTTCGAATCAACTTGAAGGGTGGATATGATAATGCGAAGAGTTGTGTATTGTCTGAATTGTTCATTCACCTTCTTAAAGACGAGTTGAATGAAATCATATATCAGGTTAATCATCTATCTTTTTTAGAAGAAACAGAATATGACAATAAAACTAAAAAGAAGTGTGCCTATGTATAGTTTTCTATAATTGACTATTTTTCTCTTCTAATTAAACATGAACTGCTATTTCCGTTTTTGAGCATATTGACATAGGGAACTGGTCTCTGGTATCACTTCTAAAAAGAGTCAGGGACCTTGTTGAATTTTTTTAATGCTAATCCTTATTTAGTAAAAGAAAATGCAAGTATAAAGTATTTTAGCAAAAGTTTTCAAGATTAAATTACTGCTGATTCAATGTATGTATGCATCATATAAGCTGATAAATAAAGAACAGTATCATTAGAGTTGTGGCCACTAATACTCCCATCTAGTTACTTTTAATTAATGTTCTCTAAATCGCGCACCTCGATATTACAATTGGCATTTTTTGTTGGAGAATTTTGTTTGTTTTTGAAGCTGTTAAGAGAATTTTATATTCTAGAAGGTTCATAGTGTTTGAACTAGTTGCCTAATTTAACAGGCTTGAGTATTTTGTTAGGACTTTGTTATTCAGTTAATGTCTGTAAAGCTTGATCAACAAGCTTACCAGTTCTTTATAAGTAGTTCTCTTATTCTGTCGGGAAGAACATTTTCAGGGCTTTCAGATCATAATCTCCCTTTATTTTTCTCTGCTCTAGAATACCAATACTTTTTGCCTTATTATTTGACTGGAATTAAAACATTATTGAGTACAATTAATAATTTCAAATAAATGTAGTTAGTGAAGGGTGTGAAATGCCATGTGGAAATGTTAAAGTCCTATTCTATATTTAGATATTTTGTATATGAGTTTGTGTCTATGTGTGCAGGCTAGTATTGCCAAGTTAGAAACTTCCGTCGCTTATGTTGGTGATATGCTTGAGCTAAAGGTCTATGGTTTCAATGAGAAGCTTTCTGTTCTCTTATCAAAGGTTTTGTCAGCTGCTAGATCTTTTATGCCAACTGATGATCGATATCAGGTGAGTGGCGTGTTTGTGTGGATTTTTTTAAAGGGGAAATTCCACTCACTTCCTATTTTTAAAATGAATACGCACCTCTATTTTGTATAACTAAGGGGAGGTGCGTGTAATTAAGGGTTGGTCAATGTATTTATAGAATAAATGGGTGCATGTGTCATTTATTTATACCTCAAGGGAGGTGAATGCAATTTCCCCTTTTTTAATGTTAATGTTTACCCTGTACTATTGATTTCTTCAAATTATTCTGTTTTCCTGATTTGTTGTGAATGCTCATTTAAACAGGTAATAAAAGAAGATATGAAGAGAGCTTTAAAGAACTCCAACATGAAGCCTCTAAGCCATTCATCATATTTGAGATTGCAAGTTTTGTGTGAGAGCTTTTATGATGTTGATGAGAAGCTGCAATATCTAAATGATTTGTTGCTTGATGATCTGAAGGCGTTTATACCCGAGCTTCGCTCACAGGTTTAAATGAAATATTTGATATTGGCATTTTGTTGTTATATTATTTGCAGTTAGTTGATTTAATTTTAAACATCAGTTCATGATGAACTTGTATAAGTCAGCAGAGGTTTACATCACTTTTAATTTGATTAGTTTTTCCTTTAGATTACTGTTATGGCATTGTTGAATATTTATTCTTTTTTATCTTAACTTTGTACAGTTATATATTGAGGGTCTATGCCATGGAAATTTGTCAGAAGAAGAAGCGGTAAACATATCCAATATATTTAAGACAAATTTTCCCGTAAAGCCACTCCCTATCAAGTCCAGGCATGCTGAGCGTGTAATTTGCCTCCCTTCCAATGCCAATTTAGTTAGAGATATAAATGTGAAGAACAAGTTGGAAAAAAACTCTGTGATCGAGGTAATTTCAGTTTGATTGGTTGTTATCAGTATTTCGTTAATGTGTTCGATATATAATTTGTTTTCAATAATCTCTAACAAATTTCTCCCACTTCCTGCTTTGATTTTTCTATTTATGCAGCTATATTTTCAAATTGAAGAAGATCTTGGACTGGGGTCAACCAAGTTGAAAGCTCTGATCGATCTTTTTGATGAAATTGTCGAGGAACCACTTTTTAATCAACTGAGGTGATAATCTGACGCTAGAAGTATCTTCTTTTTAACATTTGATATTTATTAATGATGATAGGTTCTCTTTGCACCTGTTTTCTCATGGTTGTAGTTCGTCGATAAAATTGTCTTTTAAAATGAAGATATAGGTTTCTTCTTACAGTGCACACTATAAGCAAAACGCGCTTGTGCACACGTTTATCATGAGTGGTCATCAGTTGTACACTTGAACCTTTTTGCTGCGGCCGCTTAAACTCATTTCATTGTGAAGCAGTTCAGAGTTTAGGTTACGGATGATTTGATTGTGAAATAATTTGGTTTAGGTATAAAGTTTTATATTCTGTTTTAGAACCTTAATTCATTGAAAGCAGTGTTTTAAATTCAATGAAACTAGCATTTCTTTCTTTTAGGTTGAGATTGCTGTTTCTTCGTCATCTTTCTTTTTGCTCTCTCGACTTTTTGTTAGTTTGTTTGGGGCTGAAATTTCCGTTATGCATTATGATACAGGACAAAAGAGCAGCTTGGTTATGTCGTTGAATGTAGCCCACGAGTAACATACCGTGTTTTTGGGTTTTGTTTCTGTATTCAGTCAGCCGAGTACAACCCAGTGTACTTGCAAGGTAGAGTTGAAAGCTTCATAAATGGCTTGGAAGAATTGTTGGTAAGTGCTCCTTTGTCTGTCAACTTCTATGTTCTTTGGTTTTCTGCTTCCATATGAACTGCGATAAAGTTGATGCACCTTGGCTGTTAGGAAACGATGGGCCCTGATCACTATTATTTAGAAAGAAAAAAATGATGTGATCATACAAAACACTTATTTAGGGCTGTTATTCAATGGCATTTTTATGAAGTAGGCCAAGATAAGCATGTTAGATCATGAAGGAAAACTTCCAACCAAGCTTTAGGACTGTCATGTCTAAAATATTTGTTGAAATGTATGTTGGCTGAATGTGGACTTGTGTTTGAATAAATGTTTTGGGATTATAGGATGGCCTTGATGATGATTCCTTTGAGAATTATAAAAGTGGCTTAATGGGAAAGCTGTTGGAGAAAGATCCATCACTCACATATGAAAGCAATAGACTGTGGAATCAGATTGTTGATAAAAGGTGCTTTACATATTTTGTATTTGATATATTTCCGTTGAAGTTCTCTGTTGTTTTTGATAAAGTATTGTAATAACCAGCAATTATTCCTATATTTTGTTATGTATTATAGTTTCTAAATCCGCCTACTACGTTGGTGGAGTATCTTTTGTGCTTTTGGAATGAAGTTATTTAAAGCTTAACTAATGACAGATAAGCACTTATATAAGTGTTTGACTGAAACTTAATAAAAACAATTTATATGTCCATAAGCTGTTATCCACTTATATTAATGAGCTCTCCATCATAGTATATGAAAACAACTTGCAACTTATATGAACATAGTTTAAACCTTTTTCATCTTTGATTATAGAAATATATGTTATACATAAATGCTTATATGATAATCATTTATTCAATAAGTGTTTAATTTAGCTGTGTACCTAAACGAATGCATGTTAGAAGTCTAGGAAATGGTAGAGGCCATAAAGGAAGTATTTGGTATTTGTTGTGCTTTGTTCATGAAATGATGGTTTGATGATAAAATATTGTAAATTTTCAGGTACATTTTCGATATTTCAAAGAAGGAAGCGGAAGAACTGAAGAACATAAGCAAGCATGATGTCATTGACTGGTACAAGACGTATTTGAAACAATCGTCTCCCAAGTGTCGAAGACTACTCGTTCGGGTATGGGGTTGCAACACAGATATGAAGGATGCTGAAGCACCATCCAAATCTGTGCATGTCATAACAGATCCAGTAGATTTTAAGAAGCAATCCAAATTTTATCCTAGTTTTTGTTAAATTTAAAATATATAGTATGTTGAATTTAATTGTTGAACTACATATTCTTTGCATGAAAGAGATGTTTGAGGGGGGACAACTATACAGATTGTGTTTGGCAGAGTTATTGATTACTGTAAATTACATTTATTTGGGAATTAATCATTCATTTTATCAATAATTATCTATGATTTTTTATTTTTTTTAATTTTCTTTTTAACTAGACCAAGGAATTTGAATTGGGGATTTTCTATATTTTTCTCAATTTTTTCTCCAAAGCTTGTTGATTTTGAAGCTGGAATATGTTAATAAAGAATAGTTTAACTATGGAGGGATACACCTGTTACATAAGTGGAAACTTCTAGATCAAGGAAAACAAATTGTACGACTTCACATAGTTGTAACATGAAGGGAGAAATAAATAACCAAAACACTACACTCTTGTGTTGGTTTATAAAAACCTTTTATGTTTGTTGGGTGGACGGTTGAACTATTGTCCTTACAATTATGGTGTTCTGATAAATAATGTATAGATCCTACTTAAAATATAATTTTTTTTACTAAACAATAAAATAATCGAATTAATAACAGTTTTTGAAGAGTTTATATGAACAATGACAATGCTAATATTATGATCAAAATTTAAATATACTTGATTTTTGCCAGAAATTTGTGTTGATAGTAAAAATTATTTAAAATGTTTTACACAACAAGAAAACCTATACATGAGCTTTTGCGAGAGAGAGAGAGGGGTGAAGATTTAAATGAAAAATGAAGGACATTTGGAAGCAAATTTAAATATATTTGAGTGTAGTAAAAAACCTTTGGATATTATATAAAATAATAATAACAAATACTGAAGCAATACTATGGGTTAACGACCCACAATATACTAGTGGAACAATAGTGTGGGCGTATCTCTGTCTCTGCAGACAATCAAGAGCATACAGCTCTCAAACATCATTACTACTTATAATTAGCTCACTTAAATTGACACTAGAGAAAATCGAATCTGAGACCTCAAGAAGAAGCACAGTCCCATATCCTAAGCCAATACCACTAGACCAATCCAAGTGGGTTTACCTATCTTTAACATTGAACTCCTAACTCTGACTTTATGTTTGGTTTCATCTCTTAAGGGTCTAAACTTTATTTTAAAAGTGTAAAACTGATTATGATATGTTTGGTTGTTTTTTTAAATATAATAGATTTTGCCTTTAAAATTGACTTTAGTTGAAGCTTAAAATTGAAGTTTTGGTTCTATAGTTGATTTTAATACTTAAATATATTTTTCAAATCAATTTTATGTAAATATATCCAACCATGCCTTCAACTCATTTGTAACTAAAATTAATTTTACATAGTAAATTGGGGATATAAGGTTAGTTTAATGGTCGAAGTGGGAGGGATAAGAATGATCTTGGATTTCAAATAATAACAAATTGCATTGTTTTTGTCAGGGGATCAAGAATATTATGCAAGATCATTCTTATCCCTCCCTTCATACACTGACTCCATTCAATTCAACCACCAACTTAATCTTATATTTCCTAAAAAACATATAATGAATCAATTAAAGTAATAAGGGAAGAAATCAAATAGCATGTTAAAATTGTTTTAATATATTATATTGAATGTAATTAGTTGTGCATTGAAATTACTATACTTTGGTCGGTGTACAATTATTTGACATTATGAATATTTATAGTTAACTAATATCTTCTGAAAATTATTTCACTTCCTCCATATATATATATATATATATATATATACATACATATAATTTCTAAGGAAAATGTACTATAATATATAGGGGTTAGGATTCGAATCTTGCACACTTCATTCACTTTTAAAAGGTGAATTTCGAACTACAAAGTTATTTGATCAATATATAAATATATATCACAGAGATTATTTAAAAAAATATAGGCGTGTCCACAAATGCTTCCTCAAAACGTCGAAATTGCTGGGACAAACAATATGAGGGTTCAAACTTCAGCTTTTACACTTATGAGTGTAAGTTTCTAACGATTTTATCATTTTTTTAGAGGAATGATTTTATCATTTATTTAACTAGAAAAATAAAATAAAATAAAATATAGACGTAGATTTAAGATAAAAATAAAATAAAAATATAGACGTGTATGTTTGGGGCTTGTGTGTGGGGATTGGTGAGAGGAGCCCTACCCTTAAGAGGCTCACGAATCTGCTCCAAGTGTGTGTCCTGTAATTCATCTGTCCTACACCAAGAATCGACAAAATCCAAACTCACTCACATTAATGTCCTTTTCATAACAATGGGACCAAATTTAGGACAATCCCTTGTGAAGGGAACCTTCAGTGATCCCTGAACCAACAGCAGAAACCAAACAAATCTGGTATATCTTATTGAGTTTCATAATTTAATTAAAATATTAGACTTTGTTGTGTGGTGTGGATCCCTTGTTTCTTAGCATACCCCTCTTTCCTTTAATTATTTTGTTTTAATATAGCCAATATTGCACATTTACACTTTAGGCTATTTTAACATAATTTACATTTTGGATAAAAAAAACATAATTTACATTTTTTCATATATGAGTGGCTTAGTGGTCACAGACAAGCATACATGAGAGAAAGGGTGAAAACATGAAATTGAACTAAACATCCATATAAAATGTCATCACAATTAACCCATTTAAGTTGGTCTGATGATATTGACTTGAGACCTGAGAGTGCATTCCAGATCTCAGTTTCCTATTTCAGTTTGGTCGTTTATTTATTTACTTTTTTTGGTAACCAAGTTGTCCCACATGTCCTCAAATATTGAGAAATTGCCCTAATTAGGCTTGTGATTTCGCTTATGCATAATATTCTTGAGTTCTTAGTCGCAGCTAGGGCTTGTGGCACACTTGTATTTTTCTCGTAGAGAGGATCTGACATTTTGCATTTTCAAGACTAAAATTGAGAACATATAACTAATTTATTAAAAAAATAAATAAAAGATTATATTAAAACTCAAAATCAAGTTTAAAAACCAATCATATTTTTGCTTATTATTAGATGGTGTGGAAGAGGAAACATGTTTTCCGGTGAAAACCCCTACAATTCTTGTCTGAAAATTGTCCATATCTACCTTACACAAAGGCCAAGAGTAGCATTACAACATAGAAGGTTCATTTCATAATTTGTTAAGGAATCAAAGTTTTTAATTATATATTTTAAAATTATCTGCATATCATTTTTAATTTGGATATGGTTACTCTTGTCCAACCCTTGGGAAGGTGCTGCATAGAATATCCAAACCGGCCAAAAGGGTATATATTCCTTCTAGGAAGTGACAAATTTTGATTTTTTGTGAAGAAAAAGAAAAATTACTAGAGTTGCAAAGAAGGACTAAACTATCTTTCAAGTTCATGCACATACTGATTTTAATGGTATGCATAGTATAAAGAGTAGTTTCGCATGTGCTTGATTTTGCAATTATAAAAATAAAAACAATTTAATTGTATGTTTGATTGGTACATAACATCAAAGAAGAAAAAAGGGAGCAAAACGACATGGATTATGATTTAAGAGAAAGCCAAACCGAAACTTGCATGTGCCCTAACATGGTAGGGTCCTTGTATAATTTCATCAGCTATACATGGGCTCTTTCTCTCTTTCCTTTTATAGTTAAGAATGACATATGATAATTACTTTTGGTTGGTTTTCATCCCTATCCTTTTTAAGGTACTCATATAGTGCTCATATGCATTCATGCTATGTTTACTAATTACTTATGTTCATATAATGTGAAAATGATACTCTTGAAAGGGAGGTATGAGAAAGTGGTATAGAATGAGAGATATAAAAAGAGAAAATAAATGTTCAACAAAATGTGATGAAATAAAAGACAATAAAAAGTTTACATCTAAACTCACATCTATTAAAAAAAATGAGACAATTAAATTTATAAAAAAAGAGAGAAAATTTAATTCCAAACGCATTGAGTTGATTTTGACATATTTCACCCTAAAAAAAGAAGACGACATATTTCAATATTCTTTTAGTAGAATTAGTTTTGCCTTTATAGTCGATTTTTAACCTCAATTTAACTCTTCCTCACATGCATATTTTTAGTATCTTGTGAGTCATTATTTATTTTAGTTATGGTAGGTTTTAACTAATTTTAAGAATTATTAAAAAAAAAAACTAATTTTAAGAGTTATTTTAATAAGTTGTGGCTTGAATTCTTTCAATCCGAGTTCTTGCACGTTGGATTGAAATTGATTGTTTTGGTACTCTGAACCTTTGATTCTATTATGCTTTAGACCGGTTGAGATCCACAGATATCAAGGCGTCATACATGGCTTTACTCCGATACTATGATGTTCGAAAGAGCTTTAATATATACTTGTTGCTTTGGTCAGAGAGTTATTGATGTTCACTCTTTATCTTTTTTGGTAGTCTGGTTTCGCACCCGTACTCAGGTTCGTTGAATTGTGCTTGTGATAAGTGATTATTTGGGAGGATAGAGTAGGGTTGATCCATTAGGTTTCATGTACACTTCGTATTCCCGTTTGGGTTGCACCTAACTAGGTCAGCTCTAATGTTCTTCTAGTCTTTGTATCTTTTTAATTTTATGTAATATAATTTTCCTTCTGTCTAAAAAAATAGTTTAGTTGAACTTAATGTTAAATGAACTTAATTATGTAGAATAGTGGTGCTTGAAGTATCTTTGTTCTTTGGTATGATTGTGGATTCTGTTTACACTTAGTTGGACTAGCTAAAGAAGGTTTCTAGGTGGTAGAATTGAACAGAAAAATGTTGGACACTGACAATGGCCTAGAGATTTAAGAGTTTCTTAATAATTTGTCTATGTTACGAGGTTAAAGACATGACGAATTTACATGTTTGAAAATTTTGGTGGAGAAAACCTAGCTTGAGGTGGAGCTTTCCACTAGTGAGACTAGAGGAAGACAGACAATAGTTACCCGTGACTATCTTGTAAGGACATTGAAAAGAAAGATATTATGGCACCAAAATATTACAAATACAAATATCTTGTTGTTATTCTCTAATTGATAGAAAGGAAAATTTCAAGAAGACAAAAGACATTTTGGAGGTCGAATAAGGTATGATACTACTTATGAAGCTACCAAAAATCCAAGGGTAATTGGAGGAAAGTGGATCTTAAGGATAAAAAATGATCACTTTGTGTTTTTGTGTTGTAGCCGTGAGGCACCAATTCCAAGTGCGAGGCGCCCCCATTTTCAAGACGCAAATCGGGCAGGCTAGACCAGACATTAGGTACCTGACTTGTTTTGTGAAGGTAATATAAAACATATTTTTCACAGTTTAAAGGCAACTTAGAGAAATCATAAAAGAGGAAAATTTAAAGGGTTAAAACTTGAGTGCATTTGGGGTACACATTCTAAACGCATTATGTAGTAAAATTTCATTAGAAGAAGAATCTCAGTTTTTTCTCGGGAATAATCTTATGATCTTCTTGTGTGTTGAGAGACTTGAGAAAGAGGTATAAATTAAGGTTTGATATTGTAGAGCTTTTAAAAACAATTTATTGTAATTTCTTTGTATCTCTCAAGCGATTCATTTATAGTGGGTAAGAGATTTTCCCTCTCTCCTAAACATATATCAATTTGGGATACACTAGATAAACAATATTGATGTGTTTGTTCCTATATTCTTTTATCTTTGTACTTTGGTTTAGTTGTGGATTTGTTTGACACATTGTTGTTTGGGACTATTTAGTTATTGGTCGCCATTATTAATTGCACCACCTCTTCTTTCGGTTGATTTTGACAAAGAGTTTGAATTCACTTATGAAGATAATTTTTATTATCACTAATATTATAGATACGATTAAAGCTTATCATTAAATCAAAAACTAATGCGATTTGATATTAATTGTCAAATAAAGACACACATTCAAACATAAATAACTTTATATTCAATTCATTCTGAATCATAATCAATTTCAGAAAGTTTATTCACTCAAAACATTTATTATCACTAGAAAATGAAGCACACATCACTTTATAAAGCACAACCAATTTTACAAAATGAATTAATTAAAAAAAAACTGGTTTCTGTCACATACATAACCAAACACATACATGGTCATTTTCTGTCGGCAATGTAAGCTTTCATGTATGAAAAATAGAGCATATTTAATACTAGTTTTTGACCATGGCATTGCACGTGACCTAACAAAACATCCCACAAAGCCTCAGAAACATATCCACAATGTGCCTCTTCACATGTGTTACACACATTTGTATCATTATTCAGTAGGAAATCTCTTTGAAAATCAACAAGTATTTAACTTATTGAAGTGATCATGAAGAATAGAGATCCTCAGATAATAGTTGATACCATATCCCAATTGCTGACAGATGATACGATTGTATCATGCTCTTTTTGAAAATAATCTTGACATATCTCTCCAAATATTTTCCATGCAGTTCCTTTTTAAACATAAGAGATGAAGATTCCTCCTAATAATGTACGTTGTAGTAATATTAAAGAGTCTTATATAAGATAAGTGAGGGCTTCTCACGTCACAAGTCATATATGTAGGATTATGTTAGACCCAACCACGATTTTTAAGAATTAACAACTTTTTTTTTAATAAATATATTGTTAATTAGACTTGATTTCTTTGTGCAATATTTCTCTACATGATTCTTTTGCTACAATTTTTTTTTCTTTTCAAAATTCAGGATATGATACATAGTACAATTTGTCCAACTAAATATTCATCTCACACACACGAAGTTTACTTTTGTAATCATGTCAACCACTGCTACCATGCACAGCTTGTCCAACTAGAAGCAAAGCTAGCTGTTTCTTTTTTAAACTATCAACCAAACACTTTAATTATATTTAAGAACTGAGTAAATTAACAAGCATATATTTGTACTCCTTTCAACGTGGCACATTCTCAAGCACATACAAGATACTATCCCTTCCCCACTTGACCCTTGAGTTTGAGAGAAAGGGAGCTGCATCATGAAAATATTTTTAAGAACTTATAGAAAGGTACTCCTCCATGTGCTAAGATATTGCTTATCTTCTCCTTAAGACCCTACAAATTTTTATTGAAAGTGAAATTTAGGGTCTCTTTTGTTTGTAAAAATATTTGTTTTCATCCAATTTTTTAAATATGTAGTTATTTTAATTTGTTAAGAGTAAATTACATTTTTCACTTGAAAATGTATATTTTAACACAAGAGAGAAGAGCAATGTTATTCAAGTATCTTTCAAAGAATGAGAATGAGAATGCAATTCACTCATTTGTTAATAACAAGATGAAAGACTCTTGACGCGAACCATTGTAATAGACAAAATATGAAATACTAACTAGGGATTATACATTTTTTAAAATAATAGACACTTTTTTTAATATTTTTATTATTTAAAAAATGCAAACAATTATCCATCTTAAAAGGTCTCTATTTCCTTGTTAGAAGTAAAATTAACACAAATTTGTAAATAAATAAACAAAAAAAAATTGCACAACATACAAAAATTATCCATCTTAAAAGGTCTTTATTTTTTTTCTCTCCCACTTTTGATTATTTTATCATTGGAACTCTAAACACCAAACACTAGCTAAAACCATACATAAGCTCTTATCCAATTATCCATTATAAACAAGTGGAAAAAATATAAATATTAAACTATGGTTATCAAATGATATTGATGTTGGTCTATAAAGTTAGGAGGAAAGATATAGTTGGGAATGCATGTGCCGCTGGTTGGCCCACAATATTAGCGGTTGGGAATCCCAATTAGAACAAATGCATGTGCATTTCATTTGTCACTTGTTATGTGGCTTTTTGAAGAGAAAAAAAAAGCATGAATATTTGCATGTTGTTTACAAAATGTTACTTATAAATAGAGGTCCACTTTATGCTTATGACATCACAACATAACATAGCAAATAAAGTGCAACTTCCTCTGTTTTCTCCTCTGTTTCTTTTTTTTATCATAATGGCTCTAAAACTTAGAATGGCATACCAAGAATTTTCTATTGCTCTTGTGATTCTAGTTGTGTTGTGTATTGACATGAATCTGCAAGGTGTTATAGCTGATTATGGTGGTTGGGAGAGTGCTCATGCTACTTTCTATGGTGGTGGTGATGCTTCTGGCACAATGGGTGAGTTTAGCTTAGCCTTTCATTCCTTACTTTTCTATGTTTCATTAATATTTAATGAAAATTTTACAGCAAAAATTAACAACAAAGAGAAGAATTGACCTTGAATAAAAGTAGATTATTTACACCTTTTTATATGTTATGTTGGTGTCATGCTTTATATAACAAATTCATAATTATATTTATGATATACACTTCTATAATTTTGTTTACGAGGCGTCAACTCAGAGTTAAGAGTGTGACCTTACAACTTAATCGGATAAAGATCAAATTTTCCCATGCTAAGTTGTAAAATGACCATAGTTGTCGTTCTAATTTAATGTAAATTCCTCCTTTTCACATTTTTTAAATATACCTATTTATACTTTTGAATAATGTCCCTTTTAAACATTGCCAATTAACAAAATCTTTTTGGTTTTTCTAATTGATTTTATTTCTAATTAAAAAAATTTCAAATTATTTTCTTTCTTATTTTTTTTATAAGAGACCTAAATCAAGTTAGTTCTTCAACTATATTCTTCCCCAATATGTGGTAATGAAACATCACTTAAAGACTTCAAGTCTAACAAAGTCAACACTAGTACAGTAATATTCTTTTATCTTTGTTAAGAAAAATATATTATTTATTATTTTGTTTATTTTAGAAAGTAAAGTTTATTCTTTTGTTTTATGCATATGTAGGTGGAGCATGTGGATATGGAAATTTGTATAGTCAAGGATATGGAACCAACACAGCAGCTTTAAGCACTGCTTTGTTCAACAATGGTTTAAGCTGTGGATCTTGCTATGAAATGAGATGCAATGATGATCCAAGATGGTGCAAACCTGGTTCTATTATTGTTACTGCTACAAATTTTTGTCCACCAAATCCATCTTTGCCTAACAACAATGGTGGTTGGTGTAACCCTCCTTTGCAACATTTTGACATGGCTGAACCTGCCTACCTTCAAATTGCTGAATATAGAGCTGGAATTGTGCCTGTTTCCTTTAGAAGGTTAGTATAGTCTTTTTACTATGCTCTCTCAAACTTAAAGCTACAATAATTTCCCGTTGATACACAAACATGAGATTTAAACAAGATACAATAAATATATAGGTTTTCAGAGGCTGTTTGATGGTCAGGATAGGGGTCGTTTAAATCTCTTTGTCTCTCAATTCTGACCATCAAACGACCCCTAAAAATCTCGATGTCCAAGCTCAAATCACATATCTTTTTTCAAAACTTCTAATTCACAGGTCATATTTTATTCATTGTTAAGATGTCTAATAATGTTATTATTTTTGTGATTATGATAGGGTGCCATGTTTCAAAAAGGGAGGAGTAAGGTTCACAATAAATGGCCACTCTTACTTCAACCTAGTTTTGGTCACCAATGTAGGTGGTGCTGGGGATGTTCATTCAATATCCATCAAAGGATCAAGGACTGGATGGCAACCAATGTCAAGAAATTGGGGACAAAATTGGCAAAGCAACTCTTACCTTAATGGACAATCTCTCTCATTTCAAGTTACAACAAGTGATGGTAGAACTATGACAAGTTTCAATGTGGCACCAGCAAATTGGCAATTTGGTCAAACCTTCCAAGGAGCTCAATTTTAGAGTTTGTAATAATTTTGTATACTTATAGTAAATTCATTTATCAAATGCACACCTAAAAAAGTTTCATAATAGGTATTTGAATATTCTTGAAAAATTGTAACTGTCATTTTGAAAGACCAGTGTTTTATTTTATTGGTCTGTAGAGTAGCTGAGGTGGTTATGTAGCACCCGCTGGTCACTTCATATATAGGAGTTTTATGTAATTTTTATTTTTTGTATTTTGAGAGACTTCTTTTCAATTGATATTAGTAACATTGATGAGAGAAATGTTGTTACCTGAACTCAATATTTACTTATCTAATAATTAATGAATATATGATATTTCAAAGAATTGAGAAAGAGATTTTTCAATTTATTACTGTGTTATTGATGATATTTTACAACTTTGTTTGAATATATTTGTATTATATACCTTAAAATTACAAGATTAAACTCTTGTTGAAATTACAAAATTAAACTCTTACTCTTACCATTGAACTAATACCTCAAATGAAATAAAAATATGATTTAAATATTTATTTCATAAATATGTGGTTGATAGTTGATAAAAGAAACATTGTTCTTGTAAAAAAAAGAGAAAAGTTGTTATCTGAATTCAAAAAATAATTATATCTCATAAATATGTGGTTGATCACTTCAACCACAAACCAAAGATTTAATAGTTGGGTGTTATTATACTCCATTCCTATGTATAAGTCTTCTTTACTTCTTTTTTCCCACATTTCTTAAGAAATGTTGTTAGTGTAATTAATGTGTCTAATTTATTTGTTAATATTACTAAATTGCCATTTGTTTATATGTGTATTAAATTTGACTTTTTATATTTCAAGATAAGTTAGTAGTATTAATTAGGGGTATGTTTAGGAAAAATAAAATAAATACATTTAGTAATTTCAAAATGGATTTATATTTAAATACAATTTTTGAGTCAAATGAATGCTTATATATAAGGACGGAGGGAGTAAAATATTGCATGGACACTAGAATCAACTTTAAAAAAAAAGAAAAATTAGCAAAGGTTCCTTAAAAAAAATAAAAATTAGCAAAGGTAAAATTATATCAATTAAAGTAGTATTAATGATCATTTTACTACCATCAAAGATAAGATTTGAATTCCATCCACTAAAATTACAATGTCAAAATCGAGAAATTTTTGGACGACGGCCACAAAATTTAGATACTTTATTTTGGCACACATACACAAAAGTAAAATGGTAGAAAAAGAAATAAATAAATAATTGTGTTGCCTTTTTCTGGTTTCTTTTTCTAAGTGTTTGAACTGGTTAGATTATGATGGGTTTAGAATATGGTACAAAGTCTGAGTGTAGCGGAATAACTGAACACACAGATAAAATATATATATATAGAGAGAGACCAAACATAAGCAATTTATACTGGTTCCTCTAACAACACAGAAGTAGTCAAATCCCCTTGCATTTTCAAGGGATTTCACTATAATCTCACTAGATTACAATTTCTCAAGGACTCTTCCAAAAGACTTCCAATTGCTCAAGCACACTTGCAAGAGACTTCTAATGCTCAAGGTCACTACGAAGAGACTTCCACTGCTCAAGGACAACTCCAAGAGAATTCTATTGCTCAATATCAAATGAATGAGACTTCTGGTGCGCAAGCTTTGCAGACAAGAGACATATATTTATTTACAACAATAAACAAATTTGCTCTTACACTTGATATAACAATGGTAGCGTAAATTGAACAATATTTGAATAGACTCTTATGACTTTAGGATTTCTAAGATACAAAAGTGGAAACAAAAATCCTAAGTGTTTTGCGTTATTTGATTTGGTAGAGTAATCACAGTAAAAATAGCAGAGTCTTGTTAATCTTCTTCAGTTCTTCAGCTCCTTATATATGCAAAGATTTGAGAGATGTTGAAGAAGAGTGTCAGCACATTAAGGGTCGTTGAGAAGCTTCAAATCAAGGACGTTGAACCATTGCATGATATGGATAATTTTGTTAGATAGTCATTCAATAATCGTTTACTGAAAATGGAAGTATCCATTCATTCTTATTGTCCTTGAAGTTCTTTGTTCGTTTCTACACATGGTCAAAAGAAAACAAAAATGTACTCAGATCCTTTGATGGAGACAAATATAGAAGACGACAAATCTGACGTGGAGTCTGGGTCCCTCGGGTTCTTCGAATGTCTGAAGGTCTTCCAAGTCTGATTGAGTTTTCTGTGTATGGCTAGGTCTTTTGAGTCTGATGATCTCCATACAGTCTGATGATGTCATTCCTCAGCTTTTGAGTGGCGTCCTTTCCTTTTGATCTAATAAGTTGACTTCTGGTTGACATTTCTTAAGATATTCTACTATAGTCTTGTACTTGCAAAAATACAATAATCGTAATTAGGGTTTATTTATAGTCATTTAAGAAGACTCTCAAGGTCTTTTGAGTCTGATATTATTCAGATTTTTCGTGACTTATGCCTTAAGTAATGAGGGTACTTAAGTCTTTCTGCTGAGCTCTAGATGCTTCTAGAAGTTGGTTAAGGCGGCGTCTTGGGGAGGGTGCGCCCTGTGTCTTAGAGCCCTTTAGAAGGGCACTAAGGCCTCCAGGAGGGCCTTTTAAACCCCTTGGGAGGGTCTCTTGGTCCTTAAGAAGATATTGACGGTCCAAGTCTTTTAAACTTCTCTTATGCTTTCGATGCTTTAATATATGTTCAATCTCTTGTTGGATATATTCTATGATCCTGCACACTTGAACAAATATTAATATATCCAATTGTTTTTTAATACTTTGTTATCATCAAAATTTTAGAGAAATTGTACAAACCACTATTGTTCCAACATAAAGAAGTATCTTGAAGAGAACCCTAACACGTTGAGAGGAGTCCAACCCTAAGAACCTTACAAGTGGGTGCAAAGTTTGTATCCTGAAATTCATCAGGCCTATACAAAATCGAAAATTCATTTATAAAAAAGAAAAAAGAATCGACTGTCCAAATTCTTTCACCAAATTTGGGACAATCATTTGTGAAGGAACCTTCCCTGATCCCTAAACCAACAACAGAAACCAAACAAATCTGGTATATCTGATTGAGTTTCTGTTGTGAAAGTGACTCAAAATTGAAGTTTGGAGTGCAAAATTGATGTTTGCTAGAAGTGCAAAATCGGGGCCCGATTTTGACTGCCTGTGAAGTCTTCTGGTTCGACAAAAATCGGCGCCCGAATGAAGGAATTCGGGGCCCGATTTTGCGTAACAGTTTTTTTTTCAGAAACATATTTTTGGGCCAGATTTGTTACAATTTTATGGGGGTTACTTTTACTATAAATATAGGCTTTGTATCAGAGTAAACCTTGAGATAGAGGGGGCTGAAACAAGGGTTTAGAAAGGCAATAACAAAACTAGGGTTTGTATAGAGTTTGTCTCTTTGGCAGCAAACACTAGGGTTTGAGAGTTGATTCACCTTTGGAAACACTATTAGGATTGAGTCTCTTGGTTACGGGAAGAGATTGAGACTTTGGGTAGAATTAGGCGGGAGACTTATTCTTGTAACCCATTGATATCTCTTTTGTAAGGTTACTCATCATTATAGTGAAACAGAGAGCTGCTCTCTCCCCCAGACTAGGTCAATTTGGACCGAACTGGGTCAACAAATTCTTTTGTGTTCTCTCTTCTTTTCTCTCTCGATGTTTTCTACTTTTGGCTTGTGTTTATAATTGTTCCATACACTTTGTTTTTTGGTTGCTTGATTATTCCTTACTTCACACATCAAGTTTGTTATTGGTGTGTTTTCTCATCGAATTCACAACAGTTTCCGTTTTGATTAAAATATTAGACTTTGCTGTGTGTCTCCATCCTTTGTTCCTTAGCCTACCCTTTTACATATTTTCTTTTATTTTGTTTCAATTTAGACAAAATTACACTTCAGGCTATTATAACATAATTTTATATTTTGGGCTTTTGCCCTCTTTTGTACAAAAAAAAAACATAATTTTATATTTTAGTTGCAAGTTAGTTCCACACGTGCATAAATATTAACAATATGTTTCCCTAATTAGGCTTGTGATTTGCAAATTGTAATTGAAGTAGATTGCAAAGCCTAGTTGATAAATTTCTAAACTCACGATATGATTTGTTTGAGTTATGTTCTATTTTACCGTGGTTAGAGTTTGACTTTGTAACCTTAATATATCGAGTCTGAATCTCATGAGTTATAATATGGTCATTATTGCAACTTTTATTAATAAAATCTCCCCTCTCCAATTTATTTAAAAAAATTAAAGGATCAAAATAGCAATTTTGCCTATAATTAGAGGGTGTGGAAGATATTTCAAAAATGAAAAAAAAATGAAGGTATAGAATAGGAAACATGCTTTCAAATGAATAAAAAAACCTGCAGTTTGTGTCTCAAAACAGTCCATATCTACCTCACACAAAGGCCAAGAGTAGCATTAGATCATAGAAGGTTCATTTCATATTTTGTTAAGGAATCAAAATTTTAATTATATATTTTTGATCTATCTGCATGCATGTCTTTTTTAATTTAGATATTGTTACCCTTGTCCAACCCTTAGGAAGGTGCTGCACAAAGAAAATACAAACCGGCCAAGAGGGCATATATTCCTTCTAGGAAGTGACAAAAGTTCGATTTTTTGAGGGAAAATAAATATTACTAAGAGTTTCAACAAAGGAGGACTATACTGTATTTTAAGTTCATTCATGTACAACATTTGTTAATGGTATACATTCATGGTATAATAAGAGTATCACATATGATTGATTTTGTAGTTATTATAAACATAAAGTTATTTTTTTTGTCAAAATATAAAGTTATTTAATTTTAGGTTTTTTTGATACATGACATCAAAGAAGAAAAAAGGGAGCAAAACGACATGGATTAAAATTTAAAAGAAGCCAAACTGAAACTTGCATGTGCCCCTAACATGGTAGGGCCTAGAATAATTTCATCCGCTACATGGTCTCTCTACCCCTACTTTTCTCCCTTACAGTTTTTCTTTATTGGGTTAAATATATTTTTTAGTTCCTACAAATATATCAATTTTATGTTTTAATCTCTTTAATTATTTTTTCTTTTTTAGTCTTTCAAAGGTTTTTTTATCTTAATTTTTGGTTCTTCCTTTCGAGTAAACTCACATATAGAATTTATATCTTTGAATAAATTTTTACAAAAAAGTTTATAATATTATTAAAATCTCTCCAAAAAAGAATTAGAATTTTTTAACAAAATATTAATTAAATATAAATTTTTATGGGATCTACATAATTTGGTGGGATCGATATAAATTTTAACCAATCTAAAAATGTGTGTTAAAATGTGTGATGTTAGCTATCTCTGGTTCTACCATGCATAACCAAGGTTGCCTCATTCATTCATGATTCCGGCATATTGACCCCTCGAACATACTCCTAGAGAAATTGACTTTCAAACCCAAAATTACCTCAAATAAAATAAGCACCGCTTTGATGATTCTAACATTAGCCCAACTATTTTTAGCTAAAAGAAGAGTGTCATTCACAAACTTCAAATGAGAAATAGCAATAGATGTGGTATTACCATCATTGTACCTAGTGAATCGACTGATTGCTATTGGTGAATTTAACATAACATTTAGCCCTTCTGCCGCAAGTAAAAACAAAAAAGGAAAAAGAGGATCATCTTGCCTTAATCCTCTCTCTAGTGGAAACTCGTATGTCGGGCTTTTATTGACAAGCACAAAAGCCGTTGCGTTTGATACACATTCCATAACCTACTTCCTCCGCAACATAGGAAATCCATCTTAACCTTAACAACTTCTTAATATGCGCAATAGTCAGAATCATTTGTTTTTTCGAAGACAACTTTAAAAAGAACCAAATCCTTTTTGAGCTTACATGCGTCATCCACCACCTTATTAGCAATAATAATAATATCCATAATTTGTCATCCCTTAATGAAAGCTGACTTAGCATCGTAGATGATACCCCGATTACATTCCGAAGCCGACTAGCCAACACCATCGTCAAAATATTATACAAAATAGAAGTTGACTGAGCATTGTCATCGCAAAATAGAATAAACATCACTTTTAGTTACGATCAATTTTTACAAAATAAATTCATTCAAAATCAAATTTTATCGGTGAATGACCAAAAACATGTCATTTTTTTTGCTTGAGTGAATCATATGTATCTAGATTCTGGCAATGGCATTACACGTGACCTAACAAAACATCCAACAAAGACTCAGCCAGCAAAATATCCACAATGTGTGCCTCTTCACATGTGTAGCACACATTAGTTTAATTAATTCAGTTGGAAATTTCTTTGAAAATCAAGATGAATGAAGATCTTCGTATAATAGTTAATAGTTAATATAATACCATATTCCAATTTTAGTTGAATTTTATTTCATGTTTCATGAACTAATTGCTGACACATGATACGATAGTATCATGATCTTTTTTAAAAAATAATCTTCTCAAATATTTTCAAACATTAAAGATGAAAATTTCTTCCAGTGATGTCTGACACACTAAAAAAGTATTTTAATAAATCTATTGTTTGACATTACTTTATGCAATTTTTGTCACGGTTTATTCTTTTGCTTTGAAGTTTGAATATACAGTACCAACACATTATACAATACATGTAAAAAAAAATAATTTTTGTAATTTGATACAGTCTAATTATGTTGGAAAAAATCTTTAGATGATACAACTAAAGATTTCTCAGACTAGCTGCTTGTGGTGATATTTTCAGATATATCAATTTTGTTGTTGTGGGTTGTTTTGCTCAAAATTTAAACATATAAGCCTTATATGATATTGATATAGCTTCAAAAAAGAGGTTGGATCTATCTGTAGTTGGAAACAAACTCTCAATTGCTTACTCTTATTTTCAACAATCATGATCTTATCATTGGAGGTTAAGAAACTGATGGTCTTGTTATTTTGAATTAATTAAACATGTGAATTTCATTGTTTCACATATCCTTAGAGAAGACAATCGTTGTGAAAACATGTTTGTTTCCTTTAGATTTAATAGTAATGGTTTTGTTTGATGAAATGCTATATATTCTAGTGTTTAAGATTTATTTAACCTAAATAGGTCAGGATTTCCTCATTATCGTTTATGCCGATGTTTTAATTTTTTCAGGAGTTCGAACTTTTGGTTGGTCTGCACTATTTTTTTTTTCTTCATTAAGGTTTTACAACATTGGTTTCCATGATAAACTTTTAACCAGAAAAATGTTAGTTATGTAGTTCACGGTTTACTTTGAGCTTTGGTATGGTCCCTCAACATTTGAAAATTCTCTTCTTCTAATTTGGAATAAAAGAAAACGTTAATTACCCTCCTGAAATTGTAGGTTTCGTCAATTACCCCTTTGAAATTAACAAATTTTCAATTATCATCCTGAAATTGCACAACGTTAATCAATTTACCGCCTCCGTCAATTTATTCAGTTAGTCAACATGACGCTTTACAAATACCCCTTGAAGTTTTGCACTTATGTCCCTAAAATATGGGTGCAAAACTTCAGGGACGTATTTGCAAAACGTCATACTAACAGAAGAATTTGACGGAGGGTAATTGACGAAACTTATAATTTCAAGGGTAATTGCCTATTTACTCGATAATATATCAAACAAACAATCTTAACACAAGAAATGTTAAGATCGAGAAGTTACAAAGTTAATAAATAAATAAAAAATATAAAAATAAAAACGGAACCACCAAACATAAAAGTGATTGAGTGTTTAACCATAATCCATGACACTTAACTTTGGATTTGATCCATGATCATACCAAAAGTTTAACAATTTCTAAAGATGTACCTAAAAAGGATCCTGAATACTACATAGATAGTTACCATACTTCCTCAAATGGAACAAAACATTCTTTTATTAGTGAAAGTAAAAATGAAAATATGAACCAAGTTGTTTGGACTTCAGTGGCAAGAAGCTCTTTTTAAGGACGTACCCGGGGAATACCGGGTTCGATTCCTAGGGAGAACAACGTTTGGCCAGTGCGCATGCCTCTACGCATGAGTCAGATTAGTCGCCCACCTCTAGTGGGTCGGAAACCGGTACAAAAGCCAAAAAAAAATAAAAAATGAAAATATGAAAAGTAAACGGCCACATTGTTTCCACATAGCAAACTACGATTTTCCACAAGATACACACATTTACCGGAGGCTTTTCTATAATATAATTGTCTCTTATTACAAGAAGTATTTGTGGGTACATATAAATATATGCTATTGATTTTGATATGATCCTCCACCAAAAAAAAAACACTTGTCACATTAATTCAATCAAATCATTTTTTATTTTTTTTATATATTTCTCACACATGAAGGTTAATTTTGTAATCATGTCAACCACTGCTAGTACCATGCACAGCTTGTCAAACTAGAAGCAAAGCTAGCTGTTTCTTTTTAAACTATCAACCAAACACTTAAATTACATTTAAGAATTGAATAAATTAACAAGCATGTTAGAACCAAAAACTAAATAAAATCTACAAGCATGTATTTGTACTCCTGTCAACGTGGCACATTCTCAAGCTCATAGAAGATACTATCCTTCCCCTACACGAGAATCAGAAGAAGGGAGCGGCATCATGAAAATGTCCTTAAGAACTTCATATAGTGAGATACTCCTCCATGTGCTAAGATGTTGTTTATCTTCTCCTTAAGACCCTACACATTTCAAATGAAAGTGAAATTTATGGTTTCCTTTACTATGTACAAATATTTTTTGCACTCAATTTTTAAAATATTAGCTTATTTTAAGTTTCTAATAACAAGATAAGAGACTCTACCAATAATGAATTGGTTCAAGTGGTAAGAGATTTGTTCCTTTTAAACATGTGGTCACAGGTTTGATTTCAGACTCTTGCGTATGAAAAAAAATCCAGTTGGGGGGGAAGAACCCACCTTACGTGCCCCACAAGTTTCTCGACAAAGATTAGTTATTGTTGTGTGGCGATAGAAACTTTGTACCAATATTAGCGTAAAAAAGACAAAATGAGAGACTCTTGGCATCATTCATTGTATTGGCTTAAAATGAAATGCTCATTAAAGATAATACATTTTAAAATATAATGAACTTATTATTTTTTAATTTAAAAAATGCAAACAATTCACCTCAAATGGGTCTTATCTCCTTATTTCCGAAAATAAAGGGCTTAGTTTTTGATTATTTTATTATTGGAACTCTTAACACCAAGCACTATCTTAATCATACATAGGCTCTTATCCAATTATCCATTAAACAAGTGGAACAAATTATTAAACTAAATGATATTGATGTTGGTCTATAAAGTTGAGAAGAAAGATGCATGTGCAGATATATGACCCACAATATTAGAGGTTGGGAAGCCCAATTAGAACAAACGCATGTGCACTTTATTTGTCACTTGTTATGTGGCTTTAAGAAGAGAAAAAAAAAGTATGAATATGTGCATGTTGTTTACAAAATGTTACTTATAAATAAAGGTCCATTTTAAGCTTATGACATCACAACACAACACAACACAACATAGCAAACAAAGTGCAACTTTTCCTGTTTTCTCCTCTGTTTCTTTTCTATCATAATAGCTCAAAAGCTTAGAATGGCACACCAAGAATTTTCCTTTGCTTTAGTGATTCTAGTTGTTTTGTGTATTAACATGAATATGCAAGGAGCTATAGCTGACTATGGTGGTTGGGAGGGTGGTCATGCCACTTTCTATGGTGGGGGTGATGCTTCTGGCACTATGGGTGAGTTCAGCTAAGCTTTTTATTTTATTTTTTAATTTATAAACTGCTTTTCCTTTTTGATTCCATTCCATATTTTAATGAAAAATTAACAAAAAACCTTGGCAACTAATAGAAAAATTGACATTGAAAAAAAGGGGCTAGTGCTATTTTATGTGTTCAGTTGGTTTCATGCGTTATACAACAAATTCATAAATATATACTTTTTTAGGGTCTTGTTAACTTGTGCCTAAAGATACAAGAATAGAAATAAAATAAAGAATGTTAACTTTGGAAATTGTCTTATCTTGTATCCTTCGGGCAAACGTTAACAAGACCTTTTTTTTAATTGTTTTATTTTTAAGTTCAAAATTTGCACATTATTTTCAATTTGTGCTACAAAGAAACATAACTTAAGAATTCAACTTGGACAAAGTCAACACTAGTACTATTTTTATCTTTCTTAAGAAAACATATTATTTGTTACTTTGTTTATAACAAAAAGTGTGGTAAAGTTTATTCCTTTATTTTATATATATGTAGGTGGAGCATGTGGATATGGAAATTTGTATAGCCAAGGATATGGAACCAACACTGCAGCTTTAAGCACTGCTTTGTTCAACAATGGTTTGAGCTGTGGTTCTTGCTATGAAATGAGATGCAATGATGACCCAAGATGGTGCAAACCAGGTTCTATTATTGTCACTGCTACAAATTTTTGTCCACCAAATCCATCTTTGCCTAACAACAATGGTGGTTGGTGTAACCCTCCTTTGCAACATTTTGATATGGCTGAACCTGCCTACCTTCAAATTGCTGAATATAGAGCTGGAATTGTGCCTGTTTCCTTTAGAAGGTTAGTGAACCTTTAAATTGGGCAATGATCTCTCAAACAGAGAGATAGGAATATTAATTATATGTTACTCCATGTGTACAACAATATATGATTTATTTCACTATTTAACAAGGGTAAGAAAAATTGTAAATAAAATAGAGAGAATAATACTTTTACTAAATTACTCTTACCGAATATTACTATGTTCACTATTATGATTAAAATGAGAGTGATATATGAAATATTAATTGGATAGTACAATTCGAAAAAAATAACCAATGTTATTTTGAAAATTAAAGAAATATTAAAAAAAAAATTATATGGAAAATTGAAAGTGTATCATAAGTGGCTCAGTGTAGATCCAAAAAAATACTAATGGAATAAGCACTACAAGAAACTTGCCATTTAGCAACGGCAGAAACCGTTGGTAAAGGTCTCAAAAGCCGTTGGTATAGGTCATAAAACCTATACCAACGCCCACCTGCTACCGTCTAGGATACTATGCTTATA
>Ga0228711_1002148_pt1 | contig 29973 bp, 14 predicted proteins | sample MedpolnodulmetaG_2_FD_177996 | JGI IMG/M metagenome (GOLD analysis project Ga0228711, IMG submission 177996) | Root nodule microbial communities from Medicago polymorpha collected in Santa Monica, California, United States - brown nodules | ecosystem: Host-associated > Plants > Roots > Nodule... | reverse complement strand
TTCTTAGAAGGTTTGTCTTAAAAAGAAAGAAAGAAAGATATGAAAACCCAAAATTTGCCAACTTAGAGCGATTAACTACATAATTTAAGCCATTCTTTAACATAGACGCTGACAAGAAAATGGACAACTGATCGATTTGATATAATTTCTACCATACTTTATTCAAATGTTCTTTATACGAATGACACTACAGGACCAAATAAACACTGATCTACCCAGAAGAAGTAAGGAAGCAACAACCACAACCTTTGCAACACCGCGACGGCTACAGAGAAACGACGACGGAGTAACAATGTGTGGCGGCGCACCGGATGCCGGAAGTCAACCACCAACTTCGACGGGATGTAACGGTGGTGCGGAGGAAGGAGCTCCTCGTCGCACCACCCAACTTGCTGTCTACATCTTTGGAGGGATGGGATTTGGATAAGATGGGAGGGAGGCGACAATATCTAGAGAGAAGGCAGAGAAAAGAGTTTTAGAGAGAGAAAAAAGACTTGATTTTTGGTCCTCCGATTTATGATATTTGTTTTTGTTTTAGTTCTTCGATTTATGGCTTTTGTTGGTTTTGGTCCTTCGATTTATGACTTTTTGCTGTTGTGGTCCTCCGATTTATGACTCGACAAATTTTTTGCCGTGCCAGTCTATGTTTGCCACGTCAACATGTTTCACATCAACTTCTGTTTCCCACATCAGCTTTTTTTTAATAGCAACTAGCGGTAGGGACGAAAATCAGAACGTTTACTTCTTAGAAGGTTTGTCTTAAAAAGAAAGAAAGAAAGATATGAAAACCCAAAATTTGCCAACTTAGAGCGATTAACTACATAATTTAAGCCATTCTTTAACATAGACGCTGACAAGAAAATGGACAATTGATCGATTTGATATAATTGCTACCATACTTTATTCAAATGTTCTTTATACGAATGACCCTACCCATCTAACTCTGTACAAGTAAGAGCTAGCTCTGACTTAGTCTTCTCGATAGGAATGAGAGAAAAGGTCAGTCCTTCTAAGAGACTCTAAATTGGGCCGCTTTCAAGGGCTAGATGTGTGAGACTAAGACGTATATAACTTTTTAGGAGAAGTGAGACAAATAAATTAACAATGATAATCGAAGATTTTGATGTAGAAAAAAAAAGCAAATAAATGACAATTAAATTTAAAATAGAAAAAGAAAAAAGGAAATGTCAATTACAAATAAGCATAAGTATGAATGATAAAAAAAAGAGCACATATATGATGAATTTCGGGTGAAATCTAGGAGAACTAAGGATATAATTAGGGATGTTTGTGAATGTGGATGAGAAATTGAACTACATCCCCGTTTCTGACGGGTTCGGGTATCCCTGTCTCATCCCCGTCCCCCCATTGAATATTTTTTTAATAAAAAATAAGTTTTTTTTGCAGCTCCTGCATAAATGTTTTTAATGAATTATCCAGAAATATTCTTTTAACATTTGTTAGACCAATTGATTTAGTTGATCCTTTAAATATTAATGGTAGTTTTTATAACAAAGCAATTATCAAACAAAATAACATGGCATATTGACATAAAGTAATTTTCTGCTTTCGGGACGGGTTTGGGTATGAGTTTGGGGTGGGTACCTATATACCCGTTACCCGTCCCATATCCGTGTTTTGAAATCGGAGAAATCCCAAACTCGTACTCAAACCCAGTCAAAACGGGGAAAATTCGTCAAATTAGGTTTGATTCGGATGGGTAACCACGGGTATGGGTTTTGTTGCCATGCATATTCAGGAGTCGGTGTAAAAACCGTAAACTGAACTGAATCATTTTGTTGAATGAAAAATTGACCTAAATACCATCAAACCAAATGGAATTTCTGCAGTTTTCTATTGAAATTGTTTGATTTTGGACATCCCTAGATATGATGAATCCCGATGCTAACTAGTGCCCTAAAGACAATGGTTAAACATCCAAAACAAGCAAGTTTTCATGAAAAAGTTGTGTAATCATTACTTGATCAAAAATAACATTTTATATTTCCAAGACAATTTATTTTTGTAGATTCCTTAATCATTGCCCTTAAGCACCAGTTAGCTGGACCGAAGAAAATTTGTTATGTCTTCCTTTTTTTTATGTCGTCTTTAAAAGAAATGGTATCTCATGATTATCTTTTTCCTCCAAGAAAAATAATTACTAATTAGAACTCCATACATTCTCTCCTATCTTTTTAAGTGTGATTTTGTAACTTTTTACACGTACTAAAGATAGGTAATAAGTATTGTTAATTTTGATATTATTATTATTTATATTTTACCTAAATTACCACTAATCATTTATATTTCATTCCATCTATTTTTTCTTTGTAATAAACTGTAGGGTTAATAGTGCTTTACTCCCAGTAATATATGACACTTTTGATTTTGCCCCCTGTAAAATATTTTTTTTAGATTCTGTCTTTGTAAAATAAAGATTCTTCAGGATTGCCCCCTGACCCCTATGACTCATCAGAATCTCTTACATGGCGTTCATGTGGATATATTTTTTTGGATGCCACGCGTAAAAAACATATTACACGTCATTTATAATTAAAAAAAATTAAAAATCTGAAAATTAATTTTTAAAAATAAAAAAATCAGAAAAAATTCAGATTATATTTTCTAATATAATAAAAAACTCTGGAACTTAAATTTAAAAATAAAAAAAAACAAAAATTCCAAAATATATTTCGAAAAGTAGAAAAATAAATTCAAAATTAAAATAAGTTCAATCTTTTTTCTTAAATAAAAATGTTTGGTTTAATTTTTCTAAAAAAATAAAAAATCAGGAAAATAAGAAAAGTTTCTATTTTTATAAAAAAAAATAAAAAATAAGTTTATTTTTGTAACAAAAATTAAATATTCTGGTAAAATAAATATTTTTTTCGAAATAAAACTTTTATTTTTCTAAAATAATAAAATTCTGTAAAATAAGATAAGTTTTTAAATAAAAATATATATTATTTTTGTAAAAATATTAAATATTCTGGAAAATAAAATCTATTTTGTTGAAGAAATAAATATTCTGGATAAAAAATTATTTTGAAAAAGTTTTTAGACTTTTTATTCCAGAATTTTTATATTGAAATATAATCTGAACTTTTTTAAATTTTAAATATGTTTTTCTAATTTATGAAATATATTTTCTAATTTTTATTTTTAAAATTAAGTTCCAGATTTTTTTAATTTTTTGAGGAAAAAAAATTTGAACTTTTTATTTTGAAAATTAATTTTTTCGATTTTTTAAAATTTTCGAAAATTAATTTTCAAATTTTAAGCCTTTTTTAATTTTTTGTGTTTTTTTCTTTTTTTTTAATTAAATATGATGTGTTAAATGAATTATACATGTGGTCAATGAAAAAATAATAAAAATAAAAAGAAATATCCACATCAGCGCCACGTATGAGATTCTATTGAGTCATAGGGGTTAGGGTGCAATCCTGAAGAATCTTTATTTTACAAGGACGAAATCTAAAAAAATAATTTTACAGGGGGCAAAACCATTACAAGGGGTAAAACATTATTAACCCTAAATAGTAAGGGTATTTCCCTCGCGATCAGATTGAACCCTTCAGATCAGTCAGTCTTTGGATCAGATACCAAGTTTAAAAAAATATAGCAAGGGTGTATATTATTGACATATCAACGATTAATGTTGCATTGAACTTTAACAGCGACAGTTAAACACAAACAATTTTTTTCCCTTCTAAATATGACACTTAAAAAGGAAACGGAGGGAGTAAAATATTTTATATGGATCAACAAGGATTAAGACTAGCAGAAGGGGTTAGACCGTCACATCATAACAAATTATGACTTAGAGTGAAACTCACATTTAATAAAATTATCTACAAAATGGAACATAAGGAAAAAAAATGACATTTCTATCATTTTATGCAACATTCATCAAAGAGAATTATTTCATGGAGGGTAAAAAAACAATGCAAAAACATTGAGAAAAATCAACTCAAAAGTTATTAGAAATCTCACATTGAGTACATAAAAATGTTCAATGTGATATTTAAGTCATGCGACTCTTCCATTTAATGTTTTTTTTTGGTTTGTGTTATCCTCGCAAATTTAGGTCATTACAATTGATGATTTCATTGACAGAACAACGTCTAAACTTGGATTAAAGTGTTCGACCAAATATTGATATGTGGGTGAAGTCTCCATTCATAAAAGAGCTATCATCCGATCAATGTTGGTTGAATGAAAACCATCATAAACATCGACTCTTAATATTAAAAGTCCGAGATCGAGTACATCAAAATATTTAATGTGATAGTTTAGCACAAGTTCTTCCACATAAGGAACTATTCTTTTGGTTCTAGACTCTCCCCATTTTGCTAACAGAAAGTCACATGTGGAAGTGGAACTATAACATCGATCTTTTTCAAAATCAACATTATTATTTTCGGACGTCCTTTTTCATGCTCAAAATATCATAATGAGTGATGCCACAGTCGATGTTTGTAGGATGTTGACATTTGACATGCATATGGTAAAAGGGCATATATTATAACAAAAATGTACTATAACCTATAGAGTGAAATTCAAGCTCTGCCAATATATCATGTCCAACCAACAAGATGCAAATAGTGTCACTCCAACGCACACGCAATTAAGAAGAAGACTATGATCTCAAATATTGATTCTTGTTTGTTGGAGGGTGGTGGGGGTGACCCTCCCTGGCAGTATAGGGAAAGAGATATTATGCAATATTGCAATGCATGCAGAGAGAGAGAGAGAGAGAGCAACCATGCCAAGACATATTTGCTGACATGAAATGATTATACTTTGCAAACCAAAATCTTGGCCCTGCCAGCTACTACATAACAACAATATTGTCAACTATATGGACAAATTCTAACTCCCTGTCAAAATATACGTCGACCTAACTAAATTATGGACCGTGTCTCCTATTTTTATGAATCACAGTTTTAGTTCCATTGGAAATATTTGGAAAATATAGTTTCTCAGTAAAATGGTTACTTCCATTGAAAATTACTCCCTTCAATTTCAAATATAAACAACGACAAAACTTAAGTTTGGTGAGACAAAATATAAATTAAACAAAACTTAATTAACTATACACTACTAGTAATTGAAAAAAAAATATTTTTCAATAAACTTCTCAAATTGTTCAACTCATTGGATCTTAATTCTCGACAAACCTTTTTGCGAGTAAAACTGCATCGGATAGTAACACTCTATGGTCTATTTTTTGAAATTGTGAGCATTTGGAGGGGCTTATCGAGCAATTATCATAGAATTATCAATGATACAACAAGCACAATCCAACCATAACGGTAACCAAAATTATCAAAGGAAAATACAAGGGAACCTACAACTTAAAAAAAGTCACACCCATTCTACCAAGCACAAAAACAAATGAACATTGTTTTTCCCACATAAAAATTGTTTAAAAACACATGGACATGACAAAAAAAACTCCAACGGTAGTTAACTATAGCTCTTTTTTTTTTTTTTTTAAGCTAGCTGTAGCTAACTACCGTTATGTTTTTTGGTCATTTATGTAGGTTTTAAAGTAAATTCTTACGTGGAAAAAGCAATTTTCAAAACAAATAGAGAAGCTGCAACAAAAAACCCTAGTTACTCAATACACATTATGACCGAAGTAGACTAATGCTGCAACCTACACCTGGTTTATTCATGTTAATAATAACAAATTTTTTGTTATTAGAAATTTCAGAGAATACAATATTTTTACGTACTACGCTAAAAAGATTAAATAAATTTACATGCTATTCTTTTTTCGAGAGGAAATTTACCTACTATTCTTAATAATAACAAATTATTATGCTTGCTTGAATTTCAAAACAATGGGAATATTCTTCTAACCGAAATATACTTGACAAATATAGACAAAAATCATTCAAGGGATTGATTGTATTGAATGTGAAAACCAATCTCAAGAGGACAATAAAACAGGCAATGAATGGCACTGCAAGGGAAGATATGATGGCCGCAGGCAACGTTTATATCATGACTCGTCTAATCAAATTATGAAGACCATTGAAAAAGGACTAAATTAGAGTTAATAATATGGCTGGTGAAGTGGTGATGATTTTTACATAAATCATATATTGGGGGAGGTTAGGTTAATCAATGCCTTAGGATATTGATTTACATTATATATAAAAAAAAGATAATGATTTTTACAGTACAAAATAATCAAGTTTTTTTTTATAAGTAACATCAAAGTCCTTTTTAAATGGATAACATTTTTGGATGAAAATTCACTTTTATATAATATACTAGTATTTTTTATAAAAATAATAATTATAGCATTCAAAATAATATTAGATCAGTAGTACATCTTTATCCATTTTTAAAACATTTATTTATCTTTTCTTTAAAAACTAAATCATCCCACATAAATTAGCACTGGATAGATCAGTAGGATATTGTCTTCGTGAGTTTAACTCAGTTGGTATGAACAATGCATAATATATGCAAAGTTCAGGATTCAAATTCTGACCAACAACAAAAAAAATCGGTAGTATATCTTTATTTATCTTCTTTGTTGAGACTTCTAAAAGTATAGTTTGGAGGTGCTCTTTGTGACTTCTAAAAGACTTCAATTTCTTTTGATGATATATATTTTATGTCACTTGCTTCCCAAAAAGAATAGTACTGTGTTACTTAGTCAACAGTACAATTGAGCCTATGACCGAAAGGGAAAATGTTGCTTAGACATTTATACATTAATTAAACATCCTGCGAGAAAATCTCATTGCATAATTTATTTAGACTAATCAGAATGGTGGATGTTTCATCTATTTAGCACCATATTAAATAGGCACTTCTATTGTAGAATATAATATATGAGTGACTATGGAGAAGGGCAGCTATGGAAGCACCCTCTCTCTTCATTTTTCATGCGTTCTATTTAATAAATCTTAATAAAATAAATAAATTTTGTTGAAATGTAAAATTGTTTGTATGAGTCATTTAATAATTTATTTTGAGGTGTTGGGTCGAAGAAAATGGGTACTTATTAAATATTACTGTAAAATAAGTGATGTGGTCATATGAAATTAATTTAAGCATCCAGTTTAAGGTGTTCTGTTGTGGATGGTCAAGAGCGAGGATTCAAATATGGATTCGAGAGTTAAAGTGCTCAAATATCATTTTTATAGTTGTAACCGAAAAGACCAAAATTTAAATTCTTTTTTTTTGGTACAGATCAAAATTTAATTTCTACAAAACACATAATCTATGTCTTTCGCAATATAAAACTTGTTTGACTGTTTAGCACACATATTGAAAAATGAATAAATGAAAAAAGAGAATTATACTCTACTATATTATTCTTATCAAGTCTTGATGTATTTATCAATGCCATATGCTTTAAAAAAAAAAAATCAATGTCATATTAGTATGAAAATCAATAGTACAGCTGAAAAATATAATTAATGTAACCATGAATATTAAAAGCGTTAATTATTTTGAAGAAAAAACTCTTTTTACAAATAGGTCAATTATTATGATATATACGGTGAAACTAAATTTTTTGACATCAAAATTTATTTACTTATATAAAAAAAATCACAGTACTTTGAAAACTTTATGTTAGGTAGCTGGCACAGTATCATCATGCTTAGTACTGTACTATTATATGTATGAATATGATTATGTTAGTCAAACATTATTAAATGAAGTTAATGAAAGAAGTGAGGCAGGGTGAGAAGGGAAAGTGATGAAAAAGGGAGGGGATTTTGGTCAAATGTAGAAATGAAACAAGGGAAAAATAAAATAAGTGAGTGGGTGAGGAAGGCAGAAAGGAATAAAGATAGAGACAGAGGAAAAGAGGGATTGGGGGACAAGAAAGTGCCAATAAAACTGATTTTGCCGGATGGTGGCCTAGACAAGGGACCTCCCCACTCTCTTTCATTTCCATTCATTATTCCGTGTCCATCATTACTATTTACTACTCCTTTCTTTTTTAGTTTATCAAGTAACTACCCCCCGTAACCTCTCCAAAATAAATTAGGAAAAAATGTTAGGGGTAGTTGTTAACTAGTGTCTTTGCAAGCTCTTTAAAAATTATAAAATAAGAAATTGTTTTTTTTATAAAAGTTAAATATTTTAATTTTCAATGCATTATTAATATCTTAGAAATTGTGGTTGAATTTAACACAACATCATAAAATCGGCTTATGGGTTGAGGATTACCCCACTTATAAACACATTGTGAGGTCTTCTCTTATTCGATGTGAAACTCTTTAACACTCTCTCACGCTCATGACTAGACATTTGAAGCGTGAACATAAATGGTGGGTGACCCGATAATGGAAATTTGACAACAGATGACCCAACAGATCTTAAAGGAGACTCTAATATCATCTTAGAAATCGTGGTTAGGCTTAACACAACCCTACAAAATTGACTTGTGAGGTGAAGATTGTCCCACTTATAAACATATTGTTAGGCCATCTCATATCTGATGTGGGACTTTTAACACATCCCCTCATGACCAACACTATTGGGCTTGGTTCGTGGACTATAAATAGAGCAGCATCTAGCTTGTATAATCATCGTTTGTTCTTGGAATTCAATAGTGACAATTGTTTTCTTTAATAAAAGTTTTTCTTTTATTTTCTTGTTATTCTATTTATATTCTTCTTCTTCTCTTCTATGTCTAAGATGAACATGAGTGAGTAGACTCTTCTTGTCTTGGGATTGTTGGATGTGTCTAATGACCTAATCCTAATCAAACCAAGCCTCGAACCCTAATTTTATGTAAATCTACTTTCTAATCTAATTTCACTGTTTTTATAATGAATTAACAAGTATCAAACTCATAAAGCGACAACGGAGGGTTAGTACTTGTTAATTCATCATCACAAATATCAAAACGAAGCATCAAAAGAAGAAGATTTGATATTGGAACAAGTGAAATTATACAAGGATTGCGAAACATGAGAATAGTCTAGCAAACCTTGAGACAAATAAAGCTTCGTTCTTCAAGAATTCCAATAGCAATCAACCATGAGAATAGGCATGGTTGCTGGAGGAACACACTCACTGAAACCGAAAGGAGATGTGATAGGCTTAAGAGAAACTTGTCTTTAGAAAGTAGGTCCAATATAAAGTTCTAGGTTTAAGGTTTGGTTTGTCATCAAGATGAACCAATAATCCCAAGGTGCTTTTTATTATTCTTTTTAAACCGTTAATATCACAACTTTGCAACTGAAACTCTTTTTTAATCACCAATAAAACTTAATTGAATTGAACAACCCCCTATTAAAACGATACTCTGTTTTTACTACTTCGGTAAACCGTGCATTTGTGGATTTACCACATCAATTTTGCAATTTATCATGTTCTTTAAAATCATTCCACTAAAGTAATCCATAGACTCATGCAAATGATTGTTTTCAAAGACAACCACAAACAGTGGTAAGGCTGGCCTCATGTCTTGCTCTGTATATAAATTTTTCAGCATTTGCTTTGTTAATTATTTACATGACAGGTTCTTCAAACTTATCTATACTTTGAAACAATGTTGCCAAAGAGATAATTTAAGTGTAGTGGTAGTTCTGATGTTACTACTATATTCATCGCTCATCATTGGTAACATTTTTAATTGGTGATAGCTAAAAATTGCAGGTACTGAATAGTATAAGCATTTGTGTTTCAAACCTAATGGCTAAAACCAATAGACAAGTTATGATGGACTCTTGTTTTAATTTATATGTCAATCAGTTTATCCTAGAGGACTATGTAATGAACTTTGTTTTATTGTTTTCTCATATATTCTTGGATGAAATGGATACCTTCTTTGCAATTACTAGGGGTTTGACTTGAGAGTATGACATTGGGGACTTTTTTTAATTCATTTGCAGTTGCTACCAATGGCCAATTCCATTTTCGTGTGCATCTAACAATGTTTAATACTAGGTAGATTCAAAGTGTATTATGAGAACTTTCATTCCTTAGATCCAAAAGCTATAATGGGTGCTTGGGAATGATAATGACATTGAGGGGATGAAGGCAATGCTGCTGCATTGGGGAAGTAGTGATAATAACAATGAGGGGATGAAGGCAATGCATATGAAGACAATGGCCAAATCGAAGTATATATATGTGTGTAACACAAGTTTTGGGTTGTTTAAATAATCAAAGTAGTGAGAAGCTAATTTATTTTGTATGATAAAGTTTTGAGTAACTTTTTTTTTTTTTGAACTTGGGAGACATTTGTCATGTAGTGGATAGTTAACCATATCGAGTGAACCATCAAATTCGTCCTTGAATTTTCACGGATCGGCCAAATTCGTCCCTCAATTATGCAAAATATCAACTTAGTCCCTGAAGTTGTCAGACGTCCATCTAAAAGGTCCCTCCGTCCAAGTGCTCCGTTAGCCATGCTGATATGTCGCCCTGCATGCTGTGTTGTCTTGTACACGTGGCAAAAAGGAAGCCACGTGTTCAAGGACTAATTTGATGGATAGTGGAACAATTCCAGTTTTCACTTTTGAGTTTTTTTTGTTATTCCAATTTTGCCCCTGTATTACCCATACCTCCTTCTCACATTTCACTCAGAAAAATCAAAAAGTTCATTGACCCTTCTCCTTCCCGCTAAAATTTTCTCCATTCTCACCTCTGCAAGATCATCATCATCTCCGGCGATTCTTACGTCTTTGAAGTTTCTGTGTTTGGCTGTGGTTAAAGGTAACTCCTGGGTTTCCAAAGAAGTGATGCTTCGTGGAGTTTAAAAGATGTTTTGGATTTGTAATATTTAGGCTTATTTGAATTATGCCCCATAGTTGGCTTTCTTTTTTCTTATCTTTATTTAAGACTTATGACTTGTTAATGCTCCATAGTTGGGTTGTTTTTGCCTATGTAATTTCTCAGACTTATGACCTATGACTTTTGCCTATGTAATATTTCAGTTTCAATTTGTGTGTTCTGACATTTTTACTTAATTTTGTACATGTATGCTTCAAGGATCAATTTGATATCTGATTAAACAATTCAGGGATTTATTTGATGCGTTTTTAATATAACGTATGGATCTATTTGATAGATAGGAAAATATAGACTAATTTGATGGAAATATTATTACAAAAAAGTTACATTTCTGAATCATCCCTCTTTTCATTAGAACTTTACACACGCCTAGAACAATACAATACCATGTTAAAAACCTCAAACAAGCAAATTTGATGGCCTTCCTGGGTTTTTTGAAGTATTGGATTTTCTAACAACACAAATTCTAGGACACCAACATTCAAGCACTCTCACATCACCATTAAACTTGGAGATTGAAGATGAAGCTCGACTTTCATAACTATTTTTTCCCATATTTCAACCCCTCATCATTTCAGATTCAATTTCAATAGTTTTACTTCAAGAAATTGAGGATTTTGGCTTTTAGATTCAATACGAAAAAAAATTAGGGTTTCAAGTTTTTTGAATTGGGGAAGAACTTGACCACTTATTGTTGGAGGAAAGAGTTGTTGGGAAGAAAGAGCCGTTTGGAGTGTAGATTGCAGATTGTGTAATTAGGGTTCCAATTTTATACAATTGGGGAAGAAAGAGTCGTTGGGAAAGAAAGAAACTGTTTGGGAAGAAAGCCAAAACATTTTATGCAAATCAATCAATTTGGTCCTTTGAAATGTTTGTTATTATCGGCCAAATTAGTCTCTGCCTACGTGACGTCTGACATGTGAGAGGATAACAGCCACGTCAGTCCCCATCAACGCTCCGTTTGAACAGAAGGACTAACTTGAGGGACAGTTTTGGCCGACCCGTAAAATTCAGGGACGAAGTTGATGATTCACTCTAAGGGTCCGTTTGGTTCGAGAATTAGGAGGGGAGGGGAGGAATTTTAACGGAGGGGAGGGGAGGGGAGATATTTTAATTAAAAGTCTGTTTGGTTCACAAGGGGAGGGGAAGAGTTTTAAAATTATTTTACTGTTTTACCCTTAAACTTAATTAAATATGGATAATAAAGTAACGAAATAATAACGATGTAATCTATAACAACACGATGTAGACAATGGAATAATGGATTAGTAATAGGGTTTTACAAGGAGTAATAAAAGTTGTTACAAGGAAAAAATTTTAATAATATACAATAGAAGTTGTTACAAGAAAAAATTGTTAATAATATGGAATAAAAGTTGTTACAAGATAATATAACCTATAACCTAATAATAGTGAAAGTTGTTTCAAGGATAATATAACATAATAATAATAAATGTTGTTACAAGGATAATATTGAGATTTTAAACTAATATAAGAATAATTTTGACAGTGCAATAAAATTTGCTCATCTCCCCTCCCCTTCTAAAAATTGAACCAAACACTTTAAATTAAAAATCTCCCCTCCCTTCCCCTCCAAAACTCTCGAACTAATATTCTTGCATTTTCTAAATCAAGTTGTTTAGTGCGGCCATGTGGAAATTCTTTTGTACATTTTTGTTTGTTGCTTGGAGATATATGTATTAGTGCGCTGTGTCGATCGATCAATGTTAATACCACCCGATCAATGTTAAAACAATTGAGCAAAGTTTGGGAATAATAACAGACACTCCACTCTGTAACTCAATCAATTTTTAACAATTATTATTATGTCAAGTTGTTTGTGTTCAGTACCAAAACAAAGTCCTTATGTATTTTATCAAGCGTTGAAATATTTTTTGGAACAACATGGTTGCAAATATTTATGAGCACGGGTGAAAAATCTAGTTTTAACGAACACTTAAAGAACTATCATAACCGCTATAGATTATAAACTAGATCATAATTTATTTCTATAAATTCATCAACTATCTCTTATTTTTGGCCAAACATTGCCTAAGAAATTTAGTCGATCATGGGTCGTTTGTTTTATATTTTTTAAAAAGTCAACTTTGACGTTTTTGGATAAGCTCCTTTAAAAAATATTTGTTTTTTAGGACCCTGTATTTAATTTATACAATCTCTTCTTTTTATTTTAATCTTTAAATAAAAGGGACTGTATTTATTTTATACATCCTCAATTAAATTAAATATATTTTCTAATTAGCCTATATTACGAATAAATTGGATCACTGGAATTATAAAAAATGAAATTAAATGAGGGTTAGTTTTGAGATATTATTTCCTCCTTCCCTAATTACAAGTCTCACTTAAAGAAAATGTTTTTTCCATTAATATAAGTCTTTGTGCAACCCATTTGGGGTTGATCTGGGATCTTGGAGTGTGCTCCTCTCAAGGTCCATAGAAAGCTTTGCTCTGGCTTAGAACGGGGCCTCTGCAAGTGGGCGTGTAATTGATCGTCTCAGATTAGTCGGTTCTTGGATCAGATACCGAGTTTTAAAAAAAAATATATAAGTCTTTATGCAAATTGCTTATTTTAAAATAACCCTTATTAATAGTACTATAATAAATTTATCTTAATAGTTTTTATTTTATTTTTTTGAAAGAAATTTATCTTAATAGTTTTTTTTTGACAAGAAATTTATCTTAATGGTTGAAAAGTTAAATTTAGACTCATTAAAATAAAAAGAGTATTTTATAAAATCTACATGCAAAACGGACACAAAAAAGTCATTATTTGCTCTATTAATATATATGAAAAATACAAAATGTACTTATAAAAAGTGACGGAAGAAGTATCATTAAATAAAAGAGAAATTATTAAGTTTTATGTTGATAAGTGCCCCAATAACGTTTTTTTTTATCTATATATTTTATTATCTGTTAGCTTATTTTGCAAGAAACATTATTAAAACCTCCCAATCCATGTGAATATTAAAATGTTAGGATAAATATGAATTTTATTGTATTATTACATTTTTCTTTTATATTTTGTAGGTAAATAGAGTAAAAAAGATCACCTCCAAGTGCCCTCACAAAAAGCCGCCGTGAAAACTTTGTGTTTTGGTCACCCCATCACTTCCTCCTTTGAGATCTAATAATTGTGTTGGTATTTTTATCATTTTTTTTTTGTTTTTCTACTTTAATTTTAATTGTGTTCTATCGTTATTTTTAATATGATTCAAGTATGTACTTCATTTATATAATAAAATGTCTGAGAGTGACTCATTTTGTTGTCCGCATACTTTCAGTAAGGAACTTATTATGGTTATCACGATATAATTGTATTTGGATTGTCTGATCTCGATTTAGTTGTCACATATAGTTGTATTTAGATTGTTTGATCTCAGTTCAGTTGTATCTTCTCTCATTCTAAGTGATTGAACCGAGCTAAAAAGTGTCGCTCGACCAACGACACTTGCAGAATTTTTTTTAGAAGCGTAAAGAGTAATGTTCTGATTTGTTTATTGTGACCATCATCTTACACTCACATAGTATGTTCAATATTGTCGTTCTTATTAACAATAACTTGTTTGGTCTTAATTCCTTAACAATTTGTCATTTGGTAGAACCTATTAACCACTTGAGTCAAATTGTTTATTAACAATACTTGATTCCAAATGTCTGGTGTAACCTCATAATCAAGTTATGCATTGATATACTATAGTGTGAATTCAATATTCTATGGGCTATTTTTTGGTCAAGATATTCTATGGACTTTATCATGTTCATCACACAAAGTAATACAACAAATAAATCTTTTTTTTCTTCTCGAAATAAATGTCTCATGTTATGCTTAAATGTAAAATACAAATGCAGTTCTAGATGTAAATTATGGAATTATTACTTTTCCCACCCTATCCACTTCTCATGGGCTCTATAATTTTTACAAAAATGCCCATGAAATTTCGAATTATAAAATCCGAACACAGTTTGGATGTGTTCGGATTATATAATATGTAATATGCTTGCATATAATCAACAATCAAAATCTCTCTCATTTAAGCATTTTTTTGAGCATTTTTTAATTTTGCTTTTAAAAACAACCAAAGAGTAAAGTAAAAATAAAAATAAAAGCTGTCAAATAAAAATACTACCAAAAAATTCTACAAACCAAATAAAACTAATGCTAACTTTTTTTTGGATTTTTCTGAGAATATGAAAACTTAAAAAAGAAAAAAGAAAGGGTTTAAACAATGAAATTTTGGATTTTGAGGGGCGGAGTCCTGTAAGAAGTCCATTCTACGGGAGTCTTGATCCTTGATTATTTTTCCTTCTAATTTTCTGGTGAATTTTCAGAGCAATCTGATCAAGTAACCAAAAAACTAGATTTTTGACTGAGAACAACTTACAATGACCTAAAATTGAATGATGAGAGTTAAGAAGATTAATATGGTGCTTTAATTGATTATCCATGTTACAAACAGACTCAGAATTTATGCTAATACAGTTCATATTATATAATTCGAACTGTTAAAAAGGGTGTTTAGGGCGTGTTCGGTTCTATAATTTGAAGGAAAAAAAACAAGGAACATGCACTATTTTTTGAGTTTTTCGAATTACAAAATCCAAATTGGTGAAAAACTCATTTTTTTTACCCCATAACAAAGGAAAAACTCATTTCAAATTATAAAATCCAAATATAACATAAACATTTTTGTAAAGAAAATAAAGCGCGCGAGAAATGCGTTGGATGGTAAAAGTAATAGTCAAATTATAGGGCTTTTCTCAATTCAGAAAGTACCCAGCCCAATTCTGTGTGTTTTGCTAAACTATGGGCTGTACAGATAGTTAATCTATTAACTTGCATAAATATAGTATGGAAAATTCGATTCCCACCCCATGCATCTATCAAAATCAGCAAAAAGCCTTACCAAAAGTTGGATTTTGGTAGGCATTGTGAAATAAAACACGCATGGAAGCAAGCTTCTGCTTGGTGGGGTGATTTCGAGCATCATCGGAGGTGGGTGGAATGAGCCGCGCCCGTATAGTATTATCAGATGAAACCCAAAAAGCCTTCTATTGAAATACAAATATAAGAATTTTTCCCTTTTCCCTCTAAACAAGTTTGGAACTCCCGAACAATTTTTGTGTGTGTTCATATAAACCATTGGGTAGATAGGCCAGGCTTAAGCTTTAGGTTTTTCAACCAGATCTGACCTATTTAAGCAAAGTCCGGCTCGGCCCGACTCATTCCCTCCCCTAGATATATCTCAATCGTTGTTTATAGATTTAAGGGTTAATTAAGTTTTTAGTCCCTATAAATATTCACAGTTTTGTTTTTAGTCCTACGAAATAAAATCACACTTTTTAGTCCCTGTGACATTTTCCTTAAGCATTTTAGGAACCAAAAACGCTGATGAAAAACTTTTATAGGGGCTAAAAATGTTGATGAAAATTTTTATAGGGACTAAAAAGTGTGATTTTACTTTGTAGGGACTAAAAACAATACTGTGAATATTTATAGGGACTAAAAATTTAATTAACCCTGGATTTAAAGAGTAAATAAAGAGGCCAAAAGTAAAATTAATAGGGCTTAAGCCGACAATTAATAGTTACTGATCATGGTGATATTTATTAGTAATGTATGTGTTTGGCGCGACTTGGTTATTGGTTTGCTACCTATTAATTCGATTTTATATACACCTAAGATTATGGACTATTTCCTTTGAAAAAAGGTTTAAGAACCATTTAAATAGTAAGTGAGATAATATGGGTACTCAACTGGTAGTAAAAAAAATCTCAAACTTAAACTAGGAATTCACATGATCTGTTTGAAAACACTCCTTTCAATCATGTAATTGTAGGGAGGATGATCATAATGATCAACAAGAAAGCAAACAAACGACCATTCATGAGACAGATACTCGAATAAAGATTCATATAGAATGTATATAGATTGATAGAAGATAATGGAAATGGTACAATAAGTGTTCCAATATATAAAGATTAGTGGGAGTAACTAACTCTAACCAAGTTTCTCAAACACTCTAACTAATTATATTGTAATAGTCCTCCTCACACTCAAAATGGGAAATTTACCAATTTGAGTTTGGAATACAATGAAAATACACTACAAATGAATGAACAGACAAAATAGGTAAAATGTAAACCAAAAAAGGTTATCAAACACTCTAACTAACTAAAGTGGTGTAACTAAGAAAAAAAAGGTAAACTAAGTAAAACACGTTGGAGGCCCAATATGGAAGCCAGATACTTGAGTGGCCCAGGCCCAATTGAGAACATGTTGAGAATGCTGAGATATGCTATCTTCTATATCTCCTTCATGGTCTCTAACTTCTTCATCATTCCAAAAGCAGTTTCTGCAAAACGTGCTTTTTCCAAAACAACTTATTGAAAATGTAATTGAACCAAACCAACTTGTAATTTTGCAACTCATGAAACGAAGATGCAAGGCAACCAAACAAGTCTCATAGAAGTTCTGAAATTGACAAACAAAGTGTGAATTCTTTCAGAAACGCAATTCAGAGCATAAGCAAAGCACATAAAAAATCTGAATTGAAATTGCTTATTCAAAAAACACACTTCTATAACATGTTTCTATAACGTGATTCTGCAAATGTGTTTCTAAAAAAATAATTTTGTAACTTAGCTCCGAATACGATGCTGCAAAAGTGATTATCGAAACGCGAGTTAATCCGGGAACAAAAAAATGTTTCTCTAAACAAGATTTTGTAAACAAAATGTCGTATTTGTCGTTGCTTGCTCTTCCTTTGTGCAATCTATTTAAACGTTGAATTGAAATCTCGAAACAATACATCCTCCTTATCGAGAGCTTCTGCAATGGCGCCTCAATGTGCGAATCAAACAAAAACAACATTTATTTCCTCTATCACAAAGGTATCGATTGGAGAATCGAAACTACCGAAAACGATAAGATCCAGAGTTTGTGCAGAAGTGAGAACTTCATCACCATCGGTTTCTTCGTCTTCTTCATATGCTGAATCAAAAACTAAAGCATCATCATCGTCTTCCTCCCTAGGGTATTGCTCTGACACCATATTATGAATCATGGAAATGTAGGGAAAAAGATCGTTGATATTTAAATAAATAGTAATAATTATATTTACATTGTAAATATATTCTAGCTTACTCTTTAAGTTACTTAGTTTAGAATATTATGTAGAATAGTTCTTTTGTAATTAAGTTTACAGTCTCCTATATAATAGACCTCCCGTAATTTTATTGAGACACACATTTTTCAGCATATGTATCTCTTTCCTCTCTTATTTAACAAATATTATAATGATCAACAAGAAAGCAAACATATGGTCATTCATGAGGGAGATACTCATATGGATTCATTTAAAATGGATATAGATTAATAAACGATAATGGAAATGGTACAATGAGGATATAGAGTTTTGTTAGAAGTCACCCATGAATGCATCTTTTAGCAATCCACACCTCAAGGTGTGATTTTCACTTTTTGGTTATAATTTTGCTAAAAGACACCTTCATAAAAATTAGTTGGTGTCTTTTAGCAAATGCTCATAGAATAACTTGCTAAAATATACTTTCATGAAAGGGAGTAACTAACTCTAACCAAACTTCTCGAACACTCTAACTAACTAACCATAGTGGAATAAGTACAGTAAGGTAGTTTATATACGATAGTTTAGTCTTTTAGCGTATAAACTCGTATGATTATAGAAAAAATCATTTGATAATTGCCATTTTATAATAAGCTTATAACTTATTTTCTTTAGCTTATAGTGTTCTCGATGAGTTGATTCAAGTATTTTATATTATAGCTTAAAAACTAATATATATATATAATTTTACTCCTGACGTACTTTAATATAAATATTATTTTTAACTAAATATTAATTAAACATACATTTTTTAATATAATTTTATATTGCATAAACTATTTCAAAACCTAATTTTATCAATCACTACAAATTCAAGCAATTATATTTTATCAGTTATCAATTACCTTATCAGTTATCCCTTATAAACTATCTACTACTCCTTACCGAACAAACATGCAAAGTAAACATATGTATGTAGTCACTTATTCTTCTATTTCCTTCCACAACTAAGAATTTTGAATTGATTAGAAAAAAAATACCGCACCAAAACAATACTTTTAGTTCCCTAAAAAGAGTCAGAGTTTAGCTCAATTAGTAAGATAATGTATAATATACGCAAGGTTCGGAGTCACTCAAAAAAATCCCTAAAAAAAAAACTTTTAGTCTTTAAAAAAAAACTTTTAGTGACACAATAAATAACGCTTTTAGAAGTGATAATAATGGCCACCCAATTTATATATGAGTGGACATTCATTTTTCTTTTCTTCATCAAAATGAACATTCATTTTAATCCATCAAATAATTTACAAATTTTTAGTCCATAACAAATACATAGGAACATGACAAAGTTCATGAGATATATATTTCTATCCGTTGGCATGACATTGATATTTCAATACTTTATACAAATTCCATTGAAGGCAAATCCATAGATGATATTCTCAAATCTAATCAACTATATCGTTCAAGTGATGTCTGTTAGTCCATATAAGTCTAAACATCCATCATTATTTCAATAATTCACATGTATACACAAAAATAGAATATTGCACTGGCAATATGCCACAAAGCTAATGTGCTATCATTACTTATGGAAAAGTAAATTCGAGACGAGTCATTATTATTTATTGATGCTCAAGGTTTCAATTTTTTTTCTTCATATGCTTGTGACATGACCTAACAGTTGTATGAAGAAAAGACAAACTTAACAGGCTAGTTTCATGAGTTAGTTTTTTAATAAGATGATGGGTAGAACAACGTATCCTAAAGCCTAAGAGTCCGTTTGGTTCAACGGAGAGGAGATATTTTAATGGAGGAGAAGGAAAGGAGAGGAGGAGAGCGAAAATATTTTAATTAAATATATGTTTGGTTCAAAAAAGGAAAGAGAAGGGGAGAGAAGTGACACTGACCTTATGCTCTTTTTCAAGATCGATTAAGTTTTGACATTTTGATGGTTATTAAAGTTTTTGGAAATTTTAAACCAAATTTTGATTTTTAGCTCAGGTTCTTGTTAATGAATTTTGTTTTAGGTTTATTTTATCGGTTAGGTTTCTGTATCTCAAAAGATAGTGTTCAAATTTCTCTAAAAAAAAAGAAAGAAAGATAGTGTTCAAATTTGAATTTGGATTCAAATTTTGCAAAAAGTGTAAAAACACTCATGAAGTATTTTATTGAGAGAGTCGATTTAGTAACAGAGAGAGTCGATTTCTTCAAGTAAAAATAGAATCGTCCGGTACAATATGATAAATCGATTTATGCAGACAAGAAAATAGTTTTTTTTTACATCTAAGTCAATTTTTGAATAAATTTATGTTTAAAAAACACTCATTATATTCTAACTATCCTATATTGATGTCTAAACATCCAAACATTTAGCAATTAACGCAGTTGACTGAAAAAGGATGAAAAATGAAATACTAAAAACTTGAGGTGTTACAAATATAGTCAACGTAAAAGCAAGTGATAATGTTTTATTGCAAGATTACTTGATATGATTTTGGAATCAAGGTGGACTGTATATTGTACTTGCACTGAGTATAATATTGAAACTAGGATTTAATATCTGATTTAAGTCATGCTCTGGGAATCATCCTATAAGTGTTACTTATAGCCTTTTGGACCTTCTCTTATGGCGACTTACTCCCTAAGTTACCTATGATAGGGAAAACACGTACGTTACTTTATTAGTCGATTATTCTGACTGAATATTTTGTCTAAAGGCTCGACTGCTCGGGCCTGATGGTTTTGGGGGATAAGTAAGGGAGGATGCCGTCACGGGCGTAGGTGGCTTGTCTAGGGCTAATGGGCCCTTATCGGAATATTGGAGGTCCATATAGAAACAATTGGATGATGAGATTAGTTCCCACATTTATCTATATGGTCAATTATTTAAGATACGTGTCCAAAAAGTGAGTTTTTTTTTTGTCAAGTAACATAATAACTAGAAATTCACCTTTTTAAGGTGTTTGGGGTCGAATCCGACCCCTACATATATTTTACAATGTCCCTATCAACTGAACTAATATCTCAAAAACAGGTGAAGGAGTCTTTGAAGAGTATTGGTCTTGGCATTCAACTTGAGGATGAACATATCAGAAATAGAATACATGATAGTAACAAGGTATTACATCGTTCTGGTCACATTAGAAAATACATTTAGCTCGACATTCTTTACATTAAGGGGTTCACACTTTGGGCACACAAAAAATAATGGTGTTATTGGCATTGGTTTTGTCAATGGAGATCATTTGGTTCAGGTGAAATTCCTAACTTAAGTTTAGGTATTGGTTGCATATATATTTGCATAGTGCTAATTTAATTTTTATAGTTTAACTATTTTCTGTTTTGAATTGTTCTATAGCCAGATGTGTGATCAATTGTTATCTTTGGGACATTGGAGAGATTATTTCTGCAGAATTTTCTAGATGATGTCAGTTTCTTTTGATGTTTGTCAGGTGCTTGGAGGAAAGAAGTCATGCTTTCAAGCTTTGCTTCAGTTTATTTTTTCTTCATAAATGAATAAAATCCTATTGTTTAACATTAGTTTCATGGAATGACTTTCATTGTGATTAGTAATAGACATATTGTAATTTTATCTGAAGTGAATTTGATTTGTACTAACTTAGTATTACATTATCAACTGAGATAATTTGATTTGTATATACCAATACCAAATTTCTTTCGGTTTAACATTGGTATCTCAACTATATCTTTATTTATACTTAATCTTCTTCATCGTTTATAGAACTTATTTATTAACTATTCACCTTTTTGGATCTTAACTTTTGCCTTATAGTGGTTGCTTGCCTGCTTGATGATACATTTTAGTTCAGCAATTGATCATAAAGATTGACCGTGATTACTGATTTGATAGGGCACGGGGAATTACAACTCTCTCTTTCAAGCAAGGGGTGTATTGGATCATGATTCTAAGGGATTTTAAAAGACTTTTTTTATCATGAAAAAGTCTTGTGGTATTCAATCAAGACTCTTTTCAATTTAAAAAAAGTCTTGTGTTATTCAATCAAAATTCTTTGTCATTTAAAAAAAGTCTTGTGGTATTCAATCAAGACTTTTAATCACTTAAAAAAAGTCTAGTGGTATTCAAAATCATTCAAATTTGGAAGGATTGTTTAATAAATCAGATTTTGATGGATTTTGGGGGATTGTCTAGTGAAATTTTAGTATGAAAAAGTATTTCATGAAAACATGAGATTTCTTATGATTATTTTTTTTCTTTTAAAATTATACTCTCTCTCTTCCGTAAAGAATAAAGTAAAATAAATAATTTAAAGTACATGATAGTCTTTTAAAATCTTTAAAGTCATCAAAATCCTGCAAAGTCTTTTAAAATCCTCAAGACTTTTTCAAACAAAAATTGTCATTTAAAATCCTAATCCAATACACCCTCCTAAATATCTTGAGAAAAATTTGATTCAACAAAAACCGTACACTTCAAAGTGTACATAATTTATCACATGAAAAATGTATTTGTATTGGAAGATAATAGTATATCTTTCAATTCTCAACACAATGATGTTTTATCACTTTACTTATTTATTTAAATTTTTGTTTATAAATTGAATTTGAATATTTACACTAAATTTTAGTAGTGTTAACATGTAAAAATTATAATATATTAAAAATATTAAGTTTTGTTATGAAATTAATCAAAATTATCACAATAGTATATTGAATGTTACAGAAGAATTGAGTGAAAGGGATAAAGAGAGAACAAAATAGTATATTGTATTAATTCACAAGTGTGTTCTTTATATTGAAATATAAATCCTATTTATAGGACACAAATGTGATAAGTTACAAGTACATGAAGAGTCATAAGACTAGAAAATTGTGTTCGCACATATTAAAGGGCTGAAAAACACCAGTAAAATACCAAAATGCGCCTTCGATAATTAACTGCTGCGGAAACTTCGGCAGTTGACTGCCGCGGAATTTCAAACCTCATTTTTTTTCAAAGTGAAATTAAATGCAAATTAATTTATTCTCCCTCTCATTTTCTCCATAACAAATAATCAATGAAATTAAATACAAATTAAGTAAAACAAAATCAAATATGATTTTTTGATGATGGTTAATGTGAATGTTTGTTACCGCGGTATATATGCACGTTGACATGGATGGAATCAAGAGAATTAATTCTGATTGATGCCATTCAATTGCTGAAAATTATTCCCTTTATTATTTTTCCCATTCATACTGATCAAGACAATGAATTGGAATGCACTTGCTACTAAATATCATCCTAATTCACATGGACATGTATTGGTGTAGTAATGCTGCATCCAACTATTGAATAGTCTCTATACGTTAATCATTAATTACATGGAGACAAGGTGCTAAATATTTCTATGATTTTTTCTTAAGTTATTAAATATAATTACTCCCTTTTAAATAAATAAAAAAATCGTTGTGCACATGATATTTTCTACATTAAAAAAATTGTGCATTTAAGACATTAAATTTGGATAACTCGGTTATAATCTTTATTTTTTTTTGATAAAAAAATTGGAGGAAATATTGAATTCGACGCCAAAAAAAAACAATTAAGACTTTAGTAAATAATATTAAAATAATTTTTTTTAACATGGTCAAATATGGTTCATGTTTTTATTTGTATGAGATTTAATTGTTTTTTTAATTAATGATTTAAATCAGCAAAGATATACATCCTTGATTGATAAAATCGAGTATTATTTCATTGACTCAAATTTTGATTTCATTACACAATTAAAGTACCTTTAGTGTTGCTTCTTTTTAAAAAAGAAAAAGAAAATTATAACTTTCTTGATTAATTCTTTAATGTAATCTAAGACATTAAAAGATGGTTGATTATGTTTCCTCGTAGAATCACAATGAATTAAATAGTATTAAACGTGACTTTCTTGTATTGAATTTCCGTGGCAGTTAACTGCCGAAGTTTCCGCGGTAGTTAACTGCAGCCGGTTAACTTCCGCGACAGTTAACTGCTGAAGGGGCATTTTAGTCTTTTATTGGTGTTTTCAGCCCTTTAATATGTGTGAACATTAGTTTTCAGAAGACTAAGGAGAGTGTATTGGATTAGGATTTTAAAGGACAATTTTTGTTTGAAAAAGTCTTGAGGATTTTAAAAGACTTTGCAGGATTTTGATGACTTTGAAGATTTTAAAGGACTATTAAGGATTTCAATGGATTTAATTTATAAGATTTTAAAGGATTTGAAATGATTTTATGGATTTCAAGAGATTTCAAACAGATTCTATGAATTTTAAGAAATAATTGAAAAAATATCATAACACACTCTCTTTCACAAAATCTCAATAAAGACTCTTATTTATTTTACTTAATTTTTTACGGGAGAGAGAGAGAGAGAGAAGAGAGAGTAAGAGAGAAGGGAGGAGAGAGAGGGAGAGATAGTAAAATCTTAAAAGAAAAAACAATCCTAAGAAATCTCATGTTTTCATGAAAGACTTTTTCATGCTAAAATTTCACTAGATAATCCCATAAAATCCATCAAAATCTAATTTATTAAACAATCCTTCCAAATTTGAATGATTTTGAATACCACTAGACTTTTTTTAAGTGATTAAGAGTCTTGATTGAATACCACAAGATTTTTTTAAATGACAAAGAATCTTGATTGAATAACACAAGACTTTTTTGAAATTGAAAAGAGTCTTGATTGAATACGATAAGACTTTTTCATGATAAAAAAAGTCTTTTAAAATCCCTTAGAATCATGATCTAATACATCCCCCTAAGTGCCAATAACAATGAATATAGGCATTCACTCATAGGAGTAAAGGAACATAGAAAGCCTTAGGAAATATGGACATCCACATCACATTAATATTATTCATAACACCCCCCTTGGATGTCCATGAAAGATATGTTTTACTAAGAAAAAACCCAATGGGAGAAAATCTTAGTGAAGGAAAAAGAGTACAATATCCGATATATCTGCATCGTTAAAAACCTTACCAGGAAAACCAAGAGGGACAAAACCATGATGAAGGGAAAAAAATTGCAGAATATATTTATTTCTCCCACTCAACCAAACAATCGTCTCTGATACGATGAACATCAATCCTTTGTACCAGCTGCTCAAGCATTTCACTTAGGAGTTACTTTGTAAAAGGCATTTAAGACTAGCACACGAACAAATTTGTTGAATGTTTAGATCACCGGACTCCTTCTGAGTCCAGGTATACTCCATTTACCACTTGCTTCATTTAGTCCATTTAAAGCTTTTATGCAAGACATGTGCCAAAAAAAGAATCAAGGGTTGAGATTTAAAATTAAAAAAATAAATATTTGTTTAATAAAAATAAAATAAATGCAATTTCTCTTCCCTGGTTAGCCTTCCCTCTCCCATGTTACTGCTGGAATCTCTAATTTCTCCCCTCTCCTCCCATCCTCTCTCGTCATCACCCCGCCGTAGTCCGTCGCTGCCTTCTTAGTCAATCACAATGTAATTGTTAAGTGCATAATGAAGCTACGAGAGTTCTTAATTTCGCGAAGATCTGATTTTTTTTATCTCACTTTTATATATGAAGCATTATGGCACTGATCTTGCAATTTCTGTTACTGGTACATAATAAATGAGCCTTTTGGTTATTGTTTCCGGGTTGTATACAAAAATTTCATTGATGAAATATTTTCACCAATAATACGTGGCGGCAGCGATGTATTTGTTTGTGATGGTGGTAGCGAGACAACGATGAGAGGAATAGGGGAGAGTGATGATGTGGTGATTTACTGAGAGGGCGGCGATAGGCGGCGGTGGAGGTGGGGTGGTGGTGGACGACGATGAGAAGAGAGGGGAAAAGATGTCTGAGATAGCAGTAACAGGGCAAAGTCGGTGAATGAAGGAAAACAAATTGCATTTTTATTAAACAAATATTATTTTCTTAATTTTAAATCTCAACCCCTGATTGCTTTTTTCTCACATTTCTTGCATCCAAGCCTTAAATGGACTAAATGGAGCAAGTGGTAAATGGAGTATACCTGAACTCTGCAGATCATATGAGAAAAAGAACTTTCAAAAAATATGCCTTTGTTCTATCTCCCTTAATATACCATTCTTTCAACTAAGCAATGCTCATGGTATTATGTTCATAATTGATTGTTGTGTTCCTTCTTTTGGAAGACAAACTGCAAGTTTCTTCTATGTGTTTGGACATAGACCTCAATCAAATCCAATTAATGTTGAGAATCAGACAAATAACCTGCATATCTTTTTTGTTTTGGTTACAAATAACCTGCATATCTAAAATAACAAATAATATATCATAACATGAATAATTATCAAGATGCATTATTGTCCTTCAATTGAACTAAAATATGGTACTTCAGGACCAATTAGTTCTTCATTATTTACTCAAATTCTCAAACAATCTTTGTCTACATCTAGTGGCATTACACCCATTTGAGCGCACAACAAATATAATTTGTCCATCTATAAACATTTGAACACATTTCTATATAAGCTTCATGATTCAGAAAAGTGTTATTTTTCAAATACTCAACTTGTAATCTCAAATAAATATATATCATTGCTACATATTTCATCTTAATTTCTTTTCTTTAAAAAATCAACTTTCAAAAAACTCTTTCGGAGTTCTAAGATTTATTTGCAAATGGACAAATGATATCATTTTTATATCACTCTTTTAGAAAATATTCACTAAGAATATTATACAACATGTTTCTATATTTCGATTTGATTAAGTAATCCCTTTGAGAATATGAAATATATGCATCAATAAAATTAATCCCTTTGGGGAATTTTATATAGTCTTAATAACAGTTTTGACCCCCTATGTATCACAAACTCTCGATTTTGGCCCACTATAAAAAGCAATAACAAACCAGCCCCTTAAGTTTAGCCCCCTTTTTGCATTTTTGCCTCTAGACCAATTTTGACCTAGTCAACGCACACATGGCACCTCACTTAAGTAACTAGGATGCCACGTTTGTAATTTTTGAATTAAAAAAATTTAAAATTGCCACATAATTTTTTTATTTTTCGTTTTCTTTTTTATTTATTTAATTCCATAAACAATTATGTGGCAATTTTAATTTTTTTTAATTCAAAAATTACACACGTGGCATCCTAGTCACTTAAGTGAGGTGTGTGTGCGTTTACGGGTCAAAATTGGTATGGGGTCAAAAGTGCAAAAGGGGCTAAACTTAGAGGATTGGTTTGTTATTGTTTTTTATAGGAGGTCAAAATCGCAAGTTCGTGATACTTTGGGGGCCAAAATAGCTATTAAGTCTTTTATATAAAAATATAAAGTGAGTCTTATGAATATATTGTAACATGTCCTTTATATATATATATTGAAAGCTTTCAAGTCGTGCTAGACTTAATTAAGTATGATAATCTACATGAATTCACTTCAGGTGAAAATGTCTTCAAAATTAATAGTAAGTTTTTACTAGGGATGTCAATGTGTACCCATGGGTATGGATAGTATGATACTCGTCCCCGCCCCGTTGGATAAATATGATACCCGTGCCCGCCCCGTACCCTCTTGGGTACCCACTATGCGGATACCCGTGGGTATTGAGGTATCCATGGGTACCCATGAATTTTTGATTTTATTTATTTTTTGGTGCAAATAATAACTTTTTTTAATCACCAAAAAACTTTAACTTTTAAACATCCATACATAATCTATTCAAAATTTTATAAATCATACATAATCAATAGAAAATTCATGATTTTGACATAATCCATATGATATATTTTATGATGTGAAAGAAGTAGAAACGGTGAATTTAATAATATGAATTAAAAAAATCAAAAATAGGTTATTAATGAAGAATCTTAGGTGGACGATAAAATTTCCTTCAATAAGGTAACAACTTTAAGTAATAAGATAAGATATATAAGAATATTTTAATAATTTATTTAATTTATTATCGGGTATGAGTACCCGTGGGTATGGGTACAATCAAATTCGTGTTTGTATCTATATAATAATGGGTAGTCAAATACCCGTGGATACTCGTTTAGCTACCCGGCCGTGTGTCCGTGACGGATTTAAAGACATATAACTTTTTGAGGAGTGGACTAACCCACATTGGGTGAACCACTATAAATTTCTGTGTGTTCTTCTTCTCTGATCTTTACTTTTTACTTTCAGTAAACAGAACACACACAAACACATTTAATTGTTTAAACTGTTTTTTTACACTAACACTTCAGAACGTTCTGAAGTCTGTCTATTGACTTAACCATTCCAAGTTTACAACTTAAGAATAACTTTTAAGTTACATGTTTAATTTTTAAAGGGTCACAATTCAAACCCCCCATCCTTGTGACTATTTTATCTACTTTAGTTTTATCACTTTACTTATTTATTTAAATTTTTGTTTATAAATTGAATATTTACACTAAATTTTAGTAGTGTTAACATGTAAAAATTATAATATATTAAAAATATTAAGTTTTGTTATGAAATTAATCAAAAGTATCACAATATATTGAATGTTATAGAAGAATAGAGTGAAAGGGATAAAGAGAGAACAAAATAGTATATTGTATTAATTTACAAGTGTGTTCTTTACATTTAAATATAAGTCCTATTTATAAGACACAAATGTGGTAAGTTGCAAGTACATGAAGAGCCATAAGATTAAGTGCCAATAACAATGAATATAAGCATTCACTCATAAAAGTTAAACAATGAATATAGGCATTCACTCATACAAGTTATTGAACATAGAAAATCTTAAGGAATATGGACATCCAAATCATATTAATATTATTCATACTTTCTTTTTTGTTGGTGTCAACATGTAAAACATATTAAAATATTAAAATTTGGAAGATTGTTTAATTTTTGATTAATACGTCTAACAAGATTGTTATGTCATGTCTCACATGCCAATTTTTATTTTTATTTTTTAACAAAATATCTTCATTCTTTTTCTTGTGAACCGTCACCTACAACTCTAGTTTCTTCTACTTCATTCACACTAGAAAGGGATAATTTAAAGTCAATTTTAAACCAAAATCACCATCTTAATCGTCCTTTCTCCTACTCTTTTATTTACATAAGTAGTTGTTACATATATTTTTCTTTCGTGATTCATTGTTTTAGTATGATGTTGTTTTGTTATTCTACCTTTGCAATAATCATGGAGGTACGATTGTACACAATAATGCATAGTATGAATATTGTGCGGCACGTCAAGAGTTTCAATTTTGAGATACTTCCTATAGTTTATCAAAATTCTAAGTTTTTTATTCACAAGGAATCAAAGAATAGCATAAAATTATTGATGATTTATCAATTTTGTTCATATGGTGTTAAAATAGCCCTTTACTTGATAAAATGACAAATCCCAAGCTTCCAAGGATTTATCACTTGATCGATGATATTCCTTGTTGTGAGAGAACTTGGAGTGCAAAAGCAGCGTGGCATTTATTTGAGACATTTTCAGACAGAAGAAGCAAAGAATAATTGAGCATAATAAAACCTAAAATACTAAAATTGTCAACGAAGGTCCTAATTAACAAAGGTTTAAGATTTCCATGCTTAACTTGATACACGTGAAACAAGAATTATCTAGACGGTATGAGTGAAGCTTCTTTTTTGTTTAATTTTAACAAAACCACATAGATAATGCCTTTTTTCAGCATATACTTCTAATGAAGTGAATGCTTGGGCATCTTAAATTAATATTTTAAAAATTAAACTGAATTAAGAACTAGTTAGTTAGAATGTCACCCAAAATAAATTGGTTCGCATGTTTTTTAGTTTGGATATTCTCCGCATATAACTAAAAAATAATATAATATCAAGTTTGATCTCTAAAAAAATATATATCATGTTTGATATGATTATAATTCTCTCTCTCAAAGAAAAAAAATAAAATTCTCTCTCAATTTTTTTTACATCATCACTGCATTCACAACTTTGAATTTGAATCCAATATTTTTTATTAAATTGAACGAAATTTGAAACATCTCTTTCAAATGGTCTTAATTAGCTAATTCATATATTGGCTCAATATTTTATTCCATTTTTATGTTTTTTTTTTTATAATTTTTTTAATCATTCAATTT
>Ga0228711_1002147_pt1 | contig 29974 bp, 11 predicted proteins | sample MedpolnodulmetaG_2_FD_177996 | JGI IMG/M metagenome (GOLD analysis project Ga0228711, IMG submission 177996) | Root nodule microbial communities from Medicago polymorpha collected in Santa Monica, California, United States - brown nodules | ecosystem: Host-associated > Plants > Roots > Nodule... | reverse complement strand
AAAGGTTCTGCTCTTCAAGAGGTAAACACATGAATCTTAAAGTGTTTAAGTTTCTGTTTGATTTGTGATTAATGATTTAATCAAGATCCGTTTCAATGGGATTTGTTCCGCTAAGAGGATTACAAAATTTTTAAAAACCTCTCTTAAATCCCTTCATAATTACGTTGGTGAAATTTGGGGAATATGTGTAGGTGTGATAATGTTATTGCGTATTGTTATACTTGTTATATATGATGGTGTTGTAGTTATTGATCATGTGGATTTAAATCATGCTTTTTTACCTTCATATGATTATGTTTTATTATGAATTGTGGACTAACCCCCAGTGGTCGTTTGGTTGACCGCCTACCTTATTCATGTGGATGGGTAGACGACGTGCATAATTAGTTGCTTTCTCTTGGTGAGTATGCTTGGAGGATAGCTTTGGTCGGAGCTACCTCGTTTACCGCTTTGATGTCGTAGTTCTTAGGGCTCTAATTAGGGGTCGTCCTAGACGTTTCATTATTATATATCTGTTGGGGATTTTTAAGATTATGTAGTGATATGAATTGTATGAAGACATGACTACTTGGTGGCTTATTTTATTATGGTTGACTGTGGTGATGATTATTTTTATTTGATGGAGAGATGTTAATATTATTCTGATGCGATGTTTGAGAAAATTTGTTTGTGCATGTTGAATTATTCGAAGAAGTGACATCTAGATCCTTGTATAATTTATATTATCTGTGCGATTGTCGCTTTAAGGGTTTAGGGTGTTACAGCCCACCCTGGCCCATACCGTCCTCTTCCACTGATTCAATGCAAAATATAACAAGTAATATTTAATTTTTTTTGACGTTAAAGACAATTTCATTAACGAAAAGTCTGACAATAAATCAAATGTCATGACTGCAGAAATACAAGGCGAAGTTTCTTCGATCCATATGCAATCTAAATTCTTAAGAGCATATTTAGCTAAATAATGAGCAGCTTGGTTGGTTTTACGTCTAACATGCAAAAAAATTAAACTACGAAAATTACTCATAAAACTAATACATTCTCGAATAATAGAGCCAACATAGTTGGGAGGTTGTTGGTGAACATTCAAAGCCAAAACCACATTAGAAGCATCTGATTATGTTATATGATTCAGAAAAGACATGTCTTTTGCAAACTCCAAACCCTTTCGGATAGTTAAAGCTTTTGCAACCTCTGAATCTTGTAATGAAAAGACTTCCCAGGAACTAGCACCAACGACAACACCTTCATTATCTCTCACCACAACACCAATAACTCATTTATCACCCTCTATCGAACCTGCTGTATCAATATCAAGTTTATATAAACCACTAAAAGGAGGTGTCCAATGAAAATCAGATATTGGCAAAATTGGACCTCCACTTAGTGTCTCCACCAACACCGTACTAACACTATTAAAATTCACAATAGATCTTTGTGTCTTTTGAACAGTGGCAACCACATCAACATCAGTTCCCTCAAAACATTTTTTATTTCTAGCACACCACATCTCATAACACAAGGCCAAAACATGGACTATATTATCCTCATCGACATCAATAATATTTTCCTCCAACCACTTATGAAAAGGAACGTACCTGGAATCATGCGAATTAAAAACCACACCTAAAGAGGAAGCAAACCATATCTGTTTTGACCAATGACACTCCATAAAGAGGTGTGAAATTGTCTCATTATGTTCCCCACAAGAACGCACAATGGATCACTACTTATTCCTTTTTTAAAAAGATCATTTTTTATTGGTAGTTTTACATGTAGAATCCTCCAAAAAAAGTGGATGTGTCTTGAAATACTTTTTATTTTCTATAATTTTTTCTACACTTGGTGATTATTGTCCTGCATTGAGCTATGTGAGCCATCTGCTTCACGCCTTGCCTTTAATAAATGGTATGAACTATTCACAGAAAAAAGTAGCTGACTGTGAAGCACCCCACACAAATTCATGCAATTCAGGGAAAGAAATTGGCAACTGAAGAATTTTTTGAGCCTTAAAAAGGAGAAAAATTTCATTAATTAAATGAACATTCCAACATCGAATATTATGGTGAATGAGCTCTGAGACAAACATAATATCACAATTAGGGGGTTTAGGGGACCAAATCTTATGTCCATTACTCCATTTTGATAAAGAAACCAATTATCCTCCTACACATTAATTAAATGACCATCTCATACTCTCTAAATACCAGCTTTCTCAATAACATCCATTTTTAAGTAATATTTTAAAAATTTATATTACAACTCTGACAATTATTGATTATTTTTCAAACATATGAAATAGCTAAAAATATATTATGTAGTATTAAAAATCAAGGGATAAAAATTTAATGTAATATATCATATTAATAAAGAATATAAAAGTAATCACTGTGAGTTTAGCTCACTTGGTAGGGATATTGCATATTATATGCAGGGGCTGAGGTTCGAATCCCGGACACTTCACTTCTGTACAATTTAATTGTGTGAGCTCTAGCCACTAGACTAATTGACAAAATAAATAAATAAAAGTATTGAAATATACTCTACTTTAAAAAAAAAAGTATTGAAATATAGTGAGTTACAAACAAAATATTGAAATATAGGTATGCGGTTTGATTCATATTTAAAAAATCAATCTAAAAGAGCGGCTTTTACATAAAAAAAAAATCCATACACGTATAATAATATTAAATTTTATGTAATTTTAATTAGGATCAGATTTGAACACCCCTGCACCTTACTTTGTAGCCACCATCAATCTCAATCTCTTTTCTCTTTATTTTCTCATATTTCGTTTTCTTCTATCTTTGTTGACCATTAAGAAAAAGTAAAATCCTTTTTGAATTTGAATATGCATCCTTCCTTTCCCACCACTGTGTCAGGCAAAGGAGCACTATTTTCATTGTGATTTGGACAACAATATCCTTTCTTTAGTTCTTATAGTATATGTTAAAGAATTTAAAATGATAAATTTTGTGTTAAAATTATGAGTTAAATATATTTTTTGTGTTAAATACATTTATAGACACTATAAAAACATATTTTCTTTTGTGATTATTTTATTTCTTAAAATTATTCTCAACACAAAAAAACTGTCTATAAATAGTCAAACTTTTCATTTTAATCTTTTGAAATTTTTTATTCAACTTTTAATCTTTAAAAGTTTTCTATCACCATTTTTTGTGTTTGTTTTTAAGTTAATTCATAGATATTATTCAAAATTTTGAATTTTTTGCAATCATGTTAAGTATGTTGTATAATTCTCACAAAAATTAAATTTCTTATACAAACGATAAACTAAATATGAATTTTTATGGCTTTTTATGGAGTAGAGAAAAAGTATTTAACAACTTTCTATTTAATTTTGACTACTTGGTTGTTTTACACGATAATTTAAGGTGAAATATTTTTTAGTTTAGGAACTAACTATGAGCTTATCATGGTTTAAAAAGAAGAACTTAACCAGTAGTGGCGGATCTTGAATTTTTTTGGTTGGGGGTGCCAAATATTTGTGAAATATATCAAATAGTTTTAAAAACTTTGCAAAATTATCAACAAGTGCAATGGTTCATTTGTTTGAATACAACATAGGGTATGGTTGTTCAAGTCCGGATGAGAACATTTTTTTGAATAAAACATTATTAAAACACTAGAAATATAAAAAAAAGTGGGTAGGATGGGGGATCAAACTCACGTCCAAAACCAAAATGGAATGTTGTCTTTCCACCACGCCAAACACACATTATGTGAAATAACATGCCTAATATAGTACTTATAGGATTGAGGGGTGCAGTGACATCTGGGGTCTCAAAAAAGATCGGCCACTGTTAACCAGAATGTTAGTTGATGCACTGTATAATTGGATGGAAATAATAGTTTAAAAAATATTTTTGTTGATTTTAATAATTTAAAGATGAAATCAATAAAAAAGTGATAATCTATATTATATATAAAGAGAATTAAAAAATTTATTTTAATTTTTTATTATTATTTTAATTATACCTTTAACAAATTTTTTCATGTTAACATTTGCAATACACACCAAGGTTATGAAAACCGGACCGGCCGGTTAACCGGTTTAACCGCAAACCGCGCCTAAGTCCGGTCCGGACAAGGCAAAAAACCGCATGTACATAAAACCGGCGTCGAACTGAAAAATCAGCAGAAAAACCGCTAAAACCGGACAAAACCTTAATCGTGTGTAGAATACAAAGGATATGGAATATTCAATGTGATAGGTGAAGATTGAATTAAGAAGACAAAGGGTTGTGCTAGAGATGAAAGGAGGGGACATATTTGATCTCTCTGATAGTGGTGGCGGCTGCATATTATTAGATTAGGGTTCCTTTGTTAGTGTATGTATTGAAAACCAACCAGACTTGTATAAATGGGCTTATGCTAGTGCAAATGTTTTGTTAAACAATTGTTTTTTTTTGTTAAACAAAAGCTTTTTGTCATTAACAAATATTTTTTGGTATATATATTTAGATCATTTATTTTTTTAAGGCTTTTGTTTTAAATGTTATTTATATATATTAAAAAATATTTTTAATTACAACCGGTTGGACCCCGGTCAGACCCCAATTGAGCCTTTAACCCTTGAACCCTTACCTACACCGATTTAATGTCCGGTCCGATTTTGATTACCTTGATATACACATTGCGAAAATGCCATATTTTAAAATAGTGGTGGAGTTAAAATTTGCATTAAGACTTGGCAAAAAATAAAAAAAAATTTGTATTATTTTTTGATGTATAAAAAATTTGCATTAAGAAAAGGAAATCTGTTAAGTGAAGAAAAGAAAAGGATTGGGACCCGCGACAGGAAATGGTGAATTGATGAGTTATAATATTAAATTTACACTTTAATTTTATTTTAAATTTCATCTATTGATTGATAATGTTATTGTGAATTCATTACTGAATTTTAGTCCTCGACAGTCATGGTGAATTGATGAGTTATATCCTCGACAAACCAGCTCTTTCAAAGAACGCAAATTTTTGTTCAAGGTTCAGGTAAAAAAATATTTCTTCAACAACATGGAGCATAAAAGTTATTTGCATCAAGATTGTGTTTTCATGATTCATTAACAAGCAAAGCTACTAGGATTTACAAATTGAAACAGGTTAGATTAAAGTGGTGAATTCTTTTTTACAATAATTAATTATATTTTTAATATGAATTATGTTTTTTTTGATTTTTTTAATGTATGGTGATTTTAAACAGAAATTAGTTACGATCGTTTTTCATTATTTTAGGGGGCCCATTGCAAACTGAATATTATGAATTGTCCGCTAAAAATGACCACTTAGTCAATACAACAAAGGTTGATTATCTTAAAATTGTTTTAGCATTGTCTTTCTTACTAAATCACTTAAATATTTTTTATATATAATTATAATAACGGACTACTACATCCCATATTTAAAGTGAGATGAATTCATCAAAATTTTGTTTATAATAATTAACCCCGACAATGCAGGTTCTACATTGATTTATATTTATATTTTAGTTAAAAATATAACCAACAAAATCATATGAATAATGCATTGTAAAGATGTGAATGTATATCCATAGGTCCTAGCTCAACTGGTAAAATGTCGAAATTGTTAGGCTGAATACTATAACTGGGGTTTAAACCCCAGTACCCCTCCACTTGTGTATGTGAGTTTATAATAACTTTACCATTTCGTATATCTACCAAAAAGAAAATGTGATATTATGTATTTTGAAAATGAGAGAGTAAAAATGTGTACTAAGAAAAGGAAATCTGTTAAGTCAAGAAAAGAAAAGGATTGGGACCCGCGACAGGACATGAAAGTCAGAAAGTGGCTCCCTCATCTCCTCTCTCCCATCCCCATGTGATCTGATGACACTCTGCACACTCACAAAGTCACCACAACACAACTCTGTCTCTCTGCCATCTTTCTAAATTATTTCATTCACCTCAACACCTTCTTCTTCTGTCTCTCTCTACACAAAACTTAAGAAGATAATAGTAACAACACACGATGCCATTATTGTCTTCTTGGTTCTTCACAACACTTCTATGCTTCTTCTTCTTTTTCTTAGATACTGCTTTTTGTGGTGACCCTTTTGTTTACTTTGACTGGTCTGTATCATACACCACAGCATCCCCACTTGGAGTCAAACAACAGGTTTCTTTTCCTTTTCTCTTCTCTTTTTTCTGCTACTTACTTACTTACTTACTATGCCTATAAGGTAAGAGTAGTTCTGAAACTATGTAACACTGACATTTTAGATTAAAGGTGTCTGGTGTACGACACTGATACGACACCCATACATGTGTTTATGGATGTTTATGTATTAGTGTCGTGTTTGGTGTGGGTGTCGTAGTGTTTTATAGGTTCTGCCCCATGAATTAAATGTGACATAACTCTTGTAGGGGTCTCAATTGTATTGTTAGTAGTGATTTAAAGTTTGGTTTTTGCAATTGGATTGATTTTTATGTTTTCCCTCTTGTTCAGCTAGAAATACTATTTGCTGTTTGTGTATACCACAAGGTTTTGTTGGCAGTACAGTTAATGTGATTTCTGTTTGTATTTACCTTTGTAGCACTGACACTTCTGATGGAAGCATGTCCGGTGTCTGAGACGACACCGACACGTGTGATTACATTGATAAGATAGGAGTATGTCATTAACCATAACATTTGGCTGCTTAAAATATTTGGCATTTAGTGATCATTTACAGATGATTTTGAGTTTCTTTTGTTCTCAAGTATAACCTAAGTTAATCATACATAGTGGTATTTATGATCAGTGGTTTATTTGACATCAGATTTATACTTTCCCCGTCAATTTAACTTGGTCTCATTCTTCAAATATGTTCTATGAAGTTAGAAAAGTATAAGATTCCAATTATCTATGTATATAACAAATTTGTACTTTTTTATTTCCTATATTGTTAAAACCTCATGTTCTGTCAAGGATTTAGGGGTATTTGACTGTTGGTGGTATGTTTGCAAACAGCATTCTGACGCTTAAGTTAGGATTATTTTGTTAAGATACTGTTTTTACATGAAAAGAGATTTTATCCCTCTATTCAGTTATGATACTGCAATTTTGATGTTGTAGAAAGGGAGCTTCCGTTAGTGTTAGGGTTAGGTTGTTAGGATTCCTGGAACATTATTAGGCAGAAAGGAGATTATTTGCCCCTGAATTTCATTGATGATAAAAGAAAATGATTACACGGAGGATGCTAATTCCTATAGGAAGTGTCAAGGGAGGCAAGGGGTGGGCAAGCGTAGTGAGTCGAGCAATCTTCAGGGATGTTGCTGTAATCTGGACCTTAGTATTTATACAAGACTTGTAATACTGTAATCTCTAATTCTATTCACAGAAATAATACGGAACTACAGCTGCTCTATAGTCAAAGACTTGGGCACACTTGGCCGAACTTCGTAGCCAAACATCATGTTCCATTGTTTTGGGATTTCCGTTTCTTTTCTCTTCTGACAAGAATCTACAGTACACAAAAGCATACACTGTTTCATGTTTTTTAATTTCTTCATGTGATAGATTTGCAGAGTCTTTTTTGTTGGGGCATTAGTGTCTTGCCTAATAATACCACCCCTCCAAAATTAACATTGTCCTCAAGGTTGAAATCAGAGAACTGTTGTCTTTCTCTGCTGATTTCTGGTGTCATTGGATTAGAACTTGTTGGATCGAGTCACCCTGCTGATTTATGACACAAGTACCCAGTACCTGTTTGGGCCTATATGCAGGAACCTGTTCCTGAAGCTCTGTTGGTAAGTCAGCCTACACAGGCTTGTCCCCCCGTTGCTAATTTCAACTGAAAACCATGGAAAATCGGGTGTATGCGCGCCTCTTATAGTAGTTGCAAATGGAAAGCTACCACCCCAACTTGTTAAAGGCCATAGTACCTGGCTGACAATTTCGGATGCAGCCTAGCACCCAATGCATAACAGATACCTGTCTCTGAGGATGGATTTTCAAGTATACCCAATCTCCTGCCTTTATATTCGAAGACTTCCTGTGATGATTCTGAGCTCTTTCCAAATGGAACCAAACAGCTCGTGGGACCTAAGAAGAGCCTATTGGGCCTACGGATCCATCTAACTTTCTTTATGATGGTGAATCATGTATATAAAGAAAATGGAGTACAAGGGGTACCGGGTACTCCAACCGATTGCAAAGTAAGAGACAAGGCGAGATTCATCTAACTAATGTACTATTGGGTGTAGGGATCCATCTAACTTTATGTCATGTGCTAATCGCATTGCCGGGAATGGCATCCAGTACAGAACACATTCTCAATTTTTTCTGATTTCTCTTTTTGCTATATACTTTTTGAGACTTTTGTGCTCGTGTCAGCAGGTATGGTGTCCAACTAAATGTACCTCTCCATTCTATTGATTATGTTAGATCATTAGTTACCCTTGCCCCAAAATTTAGTAAACTATAATACTCTCCGAATAAATGCGAAAATGCTCTAATTGTCCCCCAGTGAACTTAGTTTGATTACTTCATTGTTATCAGACTTGTGTTTTTGTTGTTTACTTGTTTGGTTAATACTTCAGCAATGAACGAGTTTTAGTTCCACCCTTGACCCTATTCTATCTTTAATAAAATATTGCTATTTCAGGTAATTGGGATCAATAAGCAATTTCCTGGACCAATTCTAAATGTAACAACAAACTGGAATGTGGTTGTCAATGTGAAGAACGATCTTGATGAACCCTTACTTCTGCACTGGTAACACAATTGTGTTTTTTTTCTAGTGATGATATGCAACTATTAATGACGATGGTAATGATTATGTCGGGTAGTTAAATGCAGGAATGGTGTACAGCATAGGAAAGATACCTGGCAAGACGGAGTTTCAGGAACAAATTGTCCAATTCCAGCCGGCTGGAATTGGACATACGAGTTTCAAGTTAAAGATCAGATAGGGAGTTTTTTCTATTTCCCTTCGCTAAACTTCCAGAGAGCTTCTGGAGGATATGGAGGAATTATCATAAACAATAGAGCAGTTATTCCTGTTCCGTTTGGATTGCCAGATGGTGATGTTACAATATTTCTCAGTGACTGGTACACCAAGAGTCATAAGGTCTTGCCGCTTTCTGTGACTTATCTGGTTTTATATGTTCATTTGATGCGTTTTGAGTCTTTTGATGATTGCATATTGTGAAACAGGATCTTAGGAAGGATGTGGAAAATGGCGTTGATCTTGGAATTCCCGATGGTGTTCTTATCAATGGATTTGGTCCTTATCGCTACGATGACACACTTGTCCCAAATGGCATATCTTACCAAATAATAAATGTGGAACCTGGTAAGAATATAGGTCATTCTTTCTTTCATGATTTATAGGCACAGGACTAGTACGTGGCATGTTTGGAAACTATTGTCCCTCTCTTTCAAACTTTTTCTTCCAGTGATATGTGCTGCCAATTTTTATATCAATGAACTTCTATGCATTTCTTTGTGGATAAAGCTCTGCATGTCATTGGAAAGTTACTAAAATACTATACGGGGATTCACTCCCACTTTATATATGAAAGTAGACGGTAAATAGAAAAGAAAAGCATTTCAATTATTTCCCTGGAAATCAATCTTCTGATTGAAAACTTTCGATCAAGCTCGTATCAAACTGAAAAGAAGTCTATGTTACTTGAGATATCAATCAAATCAATCAATTGATTGATTGTAGTAGTTAAAGATATGCCAGTCTAGACTGTTCAGGAACTTTAGATTGCTTGTTACATGTAGACATTCTTCATAAAAGCTTTTTTGACAATTAAACTGATCCATAGTCTATACTACAATATTCATTTTAATATTCATAATTAAGAAAATATATCAGAGATTCAAGGCTCAACTTGATTCTGATATTTTGAGAAATATCACACAAATCAGAGTGTTAGAATAGCAACCCCAGTTCAAAAGTAAACAGATACGGAAAACACAAATTAAGAATACACTATTTGATCATGGAGTTCAGCTAATTGTGCCTACGTCTCTGACTGCGGTGACTTTCTATTATCATTAAAAGCATAGAGTTTATAGAGTACTGTTTGTGTTTAAATACTACGGACCCAGTTTACAACATTAACCTTGGGTCGTATCGCGGGCACATCTCCCAGTATCATCCAAAAGTAATGTTTTTGCCAAGCCCACTTATCAGTAAACTATGAGTTATATACAACACCGATATTGAAACGGTGTTTGAAAATTATTGTTTCTTCAAAACATGGCAATCACGTAGACCTAGAGAAACCATTTTGTAGCAGCAGGAGGCAACATCAGCCTTGTCAAAATCTATTTCAAGGCAGGATATAGCACTGTAGGTTGTTAAGGATAGTTTTAAGTAGTGATATTGACAGAAATAAGGAATCTATGCAAATGTATATCATATTATTGGATGCAAATATTTCATATTAAGGACAGAAGTGGTATATCTTACATATTTCAAATACTTTGATGTTAATTTCAGGTCAAAATTCAAATTTATCAATAAAATAGGACACTGTAGTTTTATTAACAAGTCACAAATTTGGTTCAAATGTAACAATTTAACCTAAAATTAAAAATCTCCAACTTGTTCCAAATTCTATTAAATTAGGAATAGTCAGCCCAACATGAACAACTCTCAGGACATTGAAATCAGAACCATTGAAATGTTTGTGTTGCTGATTAGTATTAAAATATTGACAACGCTTCTCTCATGAATTATTATTTTTCTAGAATTTGCACTTCAATATTTTCTCTATTTATAAACATCTATCTCTGAAAGTAGTTTAAAATTGAATGCCCAAAATTTCATGTTATAAAGAAAGTAATTTGTCCGAAATTTCAAGTTGTGTACAAAAGTTGTACATATTTACAGTCAACTGTTTATCCTCTTGTCTTAAACAGGGAAAACATATCGCATACGGGTTCACAATGTCGGTATCTCAACAAGCTTGAATTTCAGGATTCAAAATCACAACTTACTTCTCGTGGAGACCGAAGGATCATACACAGTCCAGCAAAACTACACAAACATGGACATTCATGTTGGTCAGTCATATTCATTCTTGGTTACTATGGATCAAAATGCGAGCACTGATTACTACATTGTTGCCAGTCCTCGGTTTGTTAATTCATCATGGACTAGAGCTACTGGAGTTGCCATTTTGCACTATGCTAATTCTCAGGGTCCTGCTTCAGGTCCTCTTCCTAGTCTTTCTGATCAAGATAATCCTTCTTTCTCTATAAATCAAGCAAGATCCATAAGGTTATTGTTCAGTACTTGACTCCTTTTTTATTTCAGGATGACTACTTAATCTCATTTTATCGCCTAAATTAGTACTATCGCTTATTCTATTCAGAAGTGCAAATATGTTCTGACTCATTTAAATGACACTTAGTATGAGTCAGAATATATTTGTTTCCCTCTGGTCATTCTTTAACTTTTATGGTTAGTTATGACTTATAAGTGTATTTTGTGACCATAAAATCATGATCGTTCAAACCCTCATCTGAAAACGGTATTTTATAGGTGGAATGTGTCTGCCGGTGCTGCACGTCCAAACCCGCAAGGTTCCTTCAAATATGGAGACATTACTGTCACTGATGTATACGTTATTGTGAATAGACCTCCAGAGCTTATAAACGGAAAGTGGCGAACTACCCTTAATGGTATATCGTATTTACCACCTTCAACACCCTTGACGCTTGCGCAACATTATAAAATTCTCGGGGTGTACAAGCTTGATTTTCCAAATAGATGGATGAACAGGCCTTCTAAAGTTGATGTCTCTCTCATTAATGGCACTTACAGAGGTTTTATGGAAATAATCTTTCAAAACAATGACACCACTGTCCAGAGCTACCATTTGGATGGCTATGCATTCTTTGTTGTTGGGTGAGAATTTAGGTCTAAAACTTTGATCGAACATGTTTATTTTTCATATATGCAACTCTGAATTTAGGAATAAGACCGGGTAAATTTCTCATCTGAATTGTAGCATGGATTTTGGAGCATGGACTGAAAATAGCAGAAGTACTTACAATAAGTGGGACGGTGTGGCTCGCTGCACGACACAAGTATTTCTTTCTTACTTACTACCTTTGTACCTATTTATAATCGCCTTTGACAGTTTCACATATATTAAAAAAAGTTAGCAGTGTAATTAATGGATTTGGAGTTGCTGCAGTCACAAATTTACGCAGTCAGCGCATCAGTGGCCGTTAGATTGAGATCGGACGGGGCAGAAAGCAAGTATATTTTGATTTTTTTTAAAAAATCTCTAAAATACTGAGCTTAAAATTTGGACCGTCTGTTACTCTGTTCTCAATCCAACGTTCATCGTGCTGACTGCATGAGATGTATTAATAAGGATTAAGGGGTATGTTTGGAAAAGTAAAGATATCTAGTAATTTGCAGCGAGACTTATGTTTAGGGACACTTTTTTATTTTTTTTATTTTTTTCTTTCCAATGAGGACTTATAATTATAGATTTATGTGTATCTTGACCCAACATGATATCTTATTCCATGCATTTGCTTAGAATGGACCATTTCCAAATATAAAAAGAAAAGGGTACTCAAACATAGAGTAGAGTTGTTTGTTTCATTGATTCCACAAAAGAATGCTTCATTTGTGCTTGCTACCTTGAAACTTGAAGGTTTTCTTTGATTTTCTTTTGATTTGCCCAGTGTTATCAAATAGCAGCTATAATGGTGCTATATAGCATAGTGGAATTTGAAAAACATCTTTTGTTCAGCAATACGCGATGTAGTACAAAGTGATGTAAAATAGCGGATATAGCATTGTAGCATTCAAACCAATCTATACTTTTTCTAATTTGCTTCCCATGAATTTGGAATCACACACAATTTACAAAACACTTTCTTGTTAGTTGTTTGACCATACAAGGACACGCTGTTATTGCTAGTAAATTGAAACATGAATTTGACTTGATATGCAAGAGTAGCCATTTCATAACAACTTGGTTCTTTAACCCGTCTCTTTAGGTCTTTCCTGGGGCTTGGACAGCTATTTTAGTATCTCTTGATAACGCTGGCATTTGGAATCTTCGTGCCGAGAACCTCAACTCCTGGTATCTAGGCCAAGAATCTTATCTTCAAGTTGTAAACACAGAGAATGATAGTAATGAAAATTCTTTGCCTGATAATGCAATATATTGTGGCCTACTTTCCTCCCTTCAAAGGTAAGGGTTCCTTAAACATAGCAACTTTGAGTTATTTCACAATTTACAAGCAATTACAATGTCTTTTTAGAGATACTTAAGGTTGTCATGTGAAGTTTCTTGAGCTAACTCAAGATTTGTTTGGATAAACAAATTATAAAATATTTCATGAAATTGTGTGCTTTAACTTAAATAAGAGTTTCAGAGTATTATATTTCACTTATGAAGTGTTATTATCTATCTTACGGTACACATGTGTCATATCTTGATCAATACAAATTTGAACTCAATTGAAACGAATCTCTGGTGTGTATTTATTTTGAAGATGAATCTCATCATAAATCTTGATTCACTAGGATGATTTCTGATTCACAATATTTAGTACAGTCAACCAATTTTCTTTTCTCATTTGATTTATCACTTGCGTCTTGAATTATTTTGAGGTTAGTAGATTAAATATCAGCTTACAATTTTGCTGTCAATTATTGTCACTTTAAAAAATGTCATATTTTTATTCGTAATATAAATTACGATTCATAATAAGATTCGACTCACGGTTTCGAAAATAGGTCTTCCGATGCACAATTTGAAATTCGATTTGATAATCATGCTTGTACTATATATTGCACATGTTAGACAAACCGTAACAAGTATTGTGCTTGTTTCTCATATGCAGGGATCAGTCTCACAAATTCCAGTTTTCTGTAGGATCACCTTTAAGCAGTAATTCTAGAATGATATTATTCATGTTATTATTCCTAGCATTAATTGAAAGTTTGTATGGCATGTGTAGTGTTAAACATTAATGTTATCTAAAACAAAGAACAAGGTCATTCTTTGTAATATGAGGCCACCCATTTTAAGATTTAGATGGGCATTATTGCCATTGAGTAGGAAATTTTGCTTGTATAACATGTTGGACAAACTTTATATAGATGTAATCATAACTGTGAACTTTTTTATATAGATGTAATCGGAATGGTAAACTAGGAGATATGCACGGTCAGTGTAAACTAGTTTATAGTTGTAGTCCGCAATCAGTATTGTGGTTTTTCGACTCTTTTCCTTTGTTTACATTTATTCTTGCTTAAATCAATGAATGACCACCTTCAACGTGAAACTCACTTTAAGGTGTGTTTGGTTTGGAAGAGAAGTTGTGAAGAGAGAAATATGTGAGAGAGTAAGAGAAGAGCGAAGTAAACAAGAAACTGAGAAGATTTGGTGTATTGTTTGAAAAAAGAAAAAGATGAGAGAAATAGGAGAGAGAAATACAATTATTTTTGAAATGTCAAAAATACCCTTGAATTAGAAAATTAAAGAACCACTCCTATATAATTGTGTATAATATTGCCTCCGGCCCTAAATATAAGATCCTTCAGAATTTTTTTGTCTCTTTTTACAAGACGTTTTTGGTATTTCCTAGTACACTAATTAATTCTTTACCAATATACCTCTATTTATTTTATATCTTTTTCTTCAATCGCCATTAAATATTATATTGAAAACATACACTAATCCTCTTTCTTAAAGGATAGAATTGTAAAAGCAATATAATTACAAAAATTTATTACTACTTTTAATTTTCTTAATTCAACGGCCCTATAATTAGGGATGGAAGTAGTACTTTATTTAACTTAATTGACCTAAATTAATTTAATTGACTAGTTAAATATAATTTAATTTAGATAATTATTTTTTTGTCTTAAAATAATAAAACTCAACCCCAAAAATCCCCCACCACGTTTTTTCCCAGAGCCCAAACAAGCTGCGGTTCTATGTTCATATTATTATTTTATTTCCAATCGATTTGAGTATTAGCTTGAATAAACTGCAACACCCATTAAGGTATATGCAAATTGGTTTATAAGTATAATGAATGGGAACATCCTTATTAATCTTTGATCTCTTGTTTTTGAAAAAAATATTTCTCCGTTATGTAGCAACAAGGACACAATTGGAAAAAGAGACTCTCCATTAAAGATTTGCAGAGCAATTTTCATATCAAATCAAGAAGAATAATTATTCGTGTCCACATGTATTCTCTTCTAGTTGTGGTGGTTGTTGTCTCCTCACTAAGTCTTTGTGACTTACCCCTTCATATTCTATTATTTTTCAGATTCGCAAGCTGAGTAGCAAGCTGCTAGCATACTCAAAGTTTAGAAGTGTCGCTCTTTTTGGTAGGCTTTCTTGATTGACGGTTCTTTTGTTTATGTATTTATGTGAGTCGTTGATGTATCTGCAACTATTCAGGAGTCTAGGAATATAATATTTTCAGTTGTATAATCATCTAGTTATATCATTTTGGAATTCTGGCTAATGATATAGGTTTATAAACATGAATATGATTTTGGAAAAGCTGAAAATACAGAGTTTAGTATGTCGAAATTTAAGTAAATAATAATTTGTACTGAAAGTTAGTTCAGAAATTGCTTATTTAATGTTTGGCAAGTTTGGTGATTAGACTTGCCGAACTAGGATGTACTAGTTCGTACGCCGGTCATGATTATAATTTTTGGGTCGTGACACAAAAAAGAAACTCAATGTATCTAAATATCATAAAGTTCAAATAACAATTTAAAGTCACATTTCACAAAGATTTTCTCTAGGGGTTTGAAACTTTTTTATGGCAATTTAATCTAATGATCATTGGACCAATTTATTTATTTTCAAGTCATCATTTTTAACACATTTCTCACAAAAATATCTTCACTAATATAAATTGAACATATAGATGTGAAACCGTTAAAACCTTTATAACAAAGAAGGTAATAAAAAATATATTAGTCGGTCATTAGACTGAATACTGCATTTTATTTATAACAAAAAAAAAAAAAATACAATATAAATAAGCATACTTAAACTGGGGAAGCTGCTCCCTCTTCTCCAAGATGAGGCCAATTACAAAAGAACATTTATTGTTTCAAATCGCAGGTCAAATACTTTTTGTACCATTTAGCTGTGTCTGTGGGTATACGTTTGAGACAATCATTAAAATCGACATGATAAAACCCCATATTGTTAGAATATCCATCCTCAAAATCAAACGTATCAAATGCTGCCCATGCAAAGTATCCACGAACATTTACGCCATCACTGTCAATGTAAAAATATTGTTGCATTAATATTTGTTTCTTTTGAAAAGAAAGTTATAGAAGCATATGACATTTCACAATAGATTTGTTAGGTAACTTTGAATTTGTCGCCTTTCGATATTAGATATATTTTGAACTAAAATTAGAAATATTAAAGGATGCAACTCCTTCAAAGTGATAAAGTTTATATTATTCATGTGTAGACATTAAAATCTACTTTAATTTAACTTGTTATAATTTCATTCTTTTCTTTTCGAAATGTACTTTATTTTTTTTTCCAGTTACCATGTTATATGTATGAAGTTTCCACCGCTATTTAGTAGTGACAAATCTCTATCTCTATCAAAAAAATATGTGGGTACACAAGATGGATTCTCCCCACTGAAGTGAATTTTCTCCATACACAAGAATCAAAAATCGGACCCATAGACAATAGCTAAGGTCCCAAATCCCTTAACATTTGGACCAATCTATTGTTGGTTTAAAGGTACTTGATTATATTCATACTAAACAACCGAAAAAATATAGTTAATAGTTTTTTTTTTTTAACTCTACGTTAGTTGAGAAAAACATTATACATGATTGCAATAGACACACTACAAAATAAATAGGCCTTAGAAAAGTAACATTAGATAATACCTTTTCAAATTCTAAGGATGTGGAAAAAATAACTTACTCAATTGCTGATTTGGTAGCGTTTATATGTGCAGTAATGAAAGCAGTTCGATGTTTGTCTTTCAATGGATTTGGGATTTTGATTGAAGGGATTCCTACAAAGAGAGGATTTTACAAAAAATAATAATTTATCGATCTCTTTTGTGACATAAATTATAGATATTTTAGTTATAATGATGTAAATATGATCAAAATGAAAACCAACCATTTTCAGTGATGTAGATTTTGGGAATTTTGTACTTTTTGTTAATGTAGAGTAAGAAATTATATAATCCTTCAGGATAGACATATCTACCACCATATTGATCCTACAAAATATCAATAGTGAACAAAAGGTAGAAGTTTAGTAATTAAGTTATCCCCTTAACAAATATCGTTCTTCTAAATTTTTATCATTATTTGCTCACCAAGTAACCAAGAGTTTTTCCTTCTGCATTAATAACTACAGTAATGAAAGAATGACAATGAGTTAGACAACGATTAATTATTTTAATTTCGTAATTCCCTTACATATCAAATAAGTATAATTTGATTATTAGTAGAATTTATGGTGTCAACTTCAACTACCATTTTTCATGGTGATGCCTTTGTATACCAAATATTTTATTTTTAAAACAATTATAATTTATTTTATTTGAATAAAAATTTACCTTCTAAATTAGCTAAGGCGTCAAAATATCCACCAATAACCTTGGTTCTATTTGGTTCATATCTAGCAAAGTGAGAAGTATAATAATTGATTCCAATAAAGTCTGTGCTTCCTTTCAACAAATTTTTCTCATTTTTGGTAAATTTTGGTAGTCTTTTTCCCACTAGCTTTCTCATTATTTGTGGATAATCCCCGTGGAACAATGGTTCTAAAACCCTGTAAAATTATACATATAATTGAAGATGCAAAATATCAACTGACTGATAAATCACCAAATATGAGTGGTTTATAGCATAACTAAAAAGCACTAACCATCCCCATTTAAAATCTGTTAATCTTTGAGCAGCATCCACATCCTCTGGTTTGGAACTGTAAGGAACATATGATTCTGATGAAATAACAAGTCCGATTTCTCCCTCTTGAATTGCCTATATAAAAAGTTTAATGGAAAATGACAATACATTATTTTCTCTTAAAAATTCTCCTTATTTTATAAACTAGTTTGATTAATGTTGTTAATTGTTAATGTCAATTTTGTTGATTTTACTAAATTAGTGTCAAAATCAATATTACTGTCATTATTATCTACGATTTAGAATCCCTTCGGCCATGTTGTGAATCTCGATCCGGTCTCAACTAAAAACAATTTTTTATTTTTTAGGTTCATTTAATAAATTATGTATGTGATATACTACATAAATCATTTATTGAATGAACCTTAAAATTAAAAAGTTTCCTTCTATTTGAGACCAGAAGAGTATATATATATTGTAACATAAAATTTCGAAAATATGTCTTACTTGGAATTTGGACTTGTATAACTTTGAAGCTATAGCATGGGAGATGAGGAAGTTATGAAGTTTAGTATATACTTCCGTACATATTTTAGTAGTTTGACATCCGTCTGTAGACCAATTACCAACATTGTATACGGATTCAAACACAGCTTGGACTTCTGGCTCGTTAATTGTAGCCCAATGTTTCACTCTATCACCATATGTTTTGAATAGGAGTTCACTGTAATCCTTGAAATGTTTCCTAAAATTTTATTTTTACATAAACAATATAAGCATGTATGAAGAAATTCTATAAATTTTGATAGACTAATTTAAGGTTGAAATAAATTATCCAAAAAATATTATATGTAGGAGATTTACACATTAGATTGATTTGAGAAGCCACCAAAATTTTCTTGAAGAGCTAATGGATAGTCAAGGTGCAGCATAGTCACAAAAGGTTCAATACCTACACAGTCAAATGGATCATGTAAAGCAAGAAAATAAAAATTGTTGCATGTACATTAAACATACTTCTTATTGAATCTAATTATTGCAATGAATATTTGATTCTTCTAATCATACCATTGTTGAGTAACTCATTGATCAGATTGTTGTAGAAGTTGATACCTTCTTTGTTTATACCTCCTTTTAAGGTTCCATCTATAAAATTGGTTGTTGAATATAAAGATAAATATAAGTATATTATTAAATATTTCCAGAAATGATATATTGTAACATTATTGGTTGTGCATATGAAATATAGTTTAAGAAATTTTATCGACAATAAGTTGTTTCCTGTTCCAAGTCTTCATTTGATAAAACAAACATCAACATAGTGAGATGTGATTTGAGTAATAATTCGGTAAAATTATTTGTACTTCCTTTGAATAACCATATAATTATTCCCTAAACTTATTTTTTGCTTCAACTTGGTTCCTTGAGTATTTTTTTTCTTTCATTTTATCCCATAAGTTAAAAACCTTTTGACATTTTATTCCTTTCCATTAGAATTTTATTTGACTCAATCTAATATTTTCTTATGTGTCCTACATGTATGCTTATTATGTGAATGACTAAAAAAACTATTTATTTAATTCTTCTCCAAATTATAGATCTAGGGTTCCATTCATCTATTCTTCCATCCCTGAGCAAGAGAGCTAGCATTTAGAAAGAAAAATGATATCCGAAAATAAAATATGACATCTCACACTACAATGAAAATGGAGAAGCTTTACAAAAAAATATGGAAAAAGTTTTCCAACATTGAATGTTCTATTTGGTCACATGACTTGATACTGAGAAAGACAAAGAAACTAATAGTCAGTCATATATACTAAGGCTCTTATTACAAGACAAAGAAACTATAAGTAGACATTATATTAGAGTATGTTAGTTCAAAAGTTTTACCTGGTATTACTCTATTCCAAGATATGGAGAATCTGTAAGAATTTACTCCAAGAATCTTCAATTTTTGTACATCCTTCTACAAGACCATTCAAATTAAAACAAATAAAAGACATTTAAAAAATTAAACATAAATTTTTAATTTTATGTCCTCAATGTCCATAACGATCAAATTGCTGCCTTCCACCTAATGTGTCAAAGATTTTGCCGCCTAATATGACTACTGTATTGTCGGAAATGATCAACAATGTTGTAATGATATACTCCAATCAGCTCCATTCAACCATGTAATCATGGTAGTTATAATCCCTATTTCAAACATAAAGTCCTGCGATTTTGTGATTATATTCCCTCAATGATTATAAGTATACGTAAAATCTTATTTTGGTGGAATTTTGTGTAATCTATTTTCCTTTGAAATGATTCTAGGATTATGATCATGGTGTTGGAACTACAAAAGATAATATTAGTTGTTGTTTTGTATCAGACCTATGAGTTTGATTTAACATTTTAATTACATGATTATTTCAAGTGTAATGTTGTTTATATATGAGTGTTAGTGTGTTAATTACATAAGTATTTTAAGTGTTAATTATATAAGTGTTATGCAACTACGCTATTATGTGAATTATGCTTATGAATATAAATTTACACAAGTATTTCATGTGTAATTTATTTTTTTATACTTATGTGTTTTTATATCCATGTATATTAATTAATATGCATATAATTGAGTTTTATGAATTTTTTTATAATCCTACAATTAATGTGACGATTCTAAGATTTTACCTCCCTTATCGATTATGCGTAAACTCTCGATTTTGATTACCTTGCATTTATTGTTGTCCTCACATATGAAAACAGACACATGAGTACTACCCTTACGCCAATAGATATATGCTTCCATTCCAAGAGGAAAGGTTCTTCTTCTTCATAAGATCTCCAACATGTTGCTCAGTACAACATCTACAAGGTGTGTTTGGATTGAAAATTTAGGAGGAGATGACTTATGTAACACCCCAAAATTTTATTTATTTAATTTAATAGAGTTAAGTAAATAGTGTCTTAATTACTATTTTGGCGACGAGGCATTTTACTCGAAAAATAATATGTCGTTGTTGAGAAAAATAGAATTTTGGTGGTTATTAATATTTTATGTGAATTATAGTAACGTGGAGAGGAATAATATAATAAATAATAGAGATGGGAGGTGAGAAACAGAAGTAATAAAATAAACGGGTGGGAGGAAGTAAATTATGATAGGTAGATGGGAGAAAGTAATAATAATAATAATAGTTAACCTAGTTTCCTAGTTTAAATATATTGTTGCTGCATGTGTGAACTAGAGAGAAGAGGAGAGGAAAGGAGGCAAACCCTAGTTGAGGAGAATTGAACCAAAAGCTTAGTTTTTTGGAGAATTAGAGGTAAAGGTGGGGAAACCTTCATCTTATGGTATCCTATTTCTAAATTTTAGAGTTGCTTTTCATTATATGAGTTTGAAGTTGTAATCATAGAAATCATGGTGAGTAATTGGGTATGAAATCATGCTTTCGAGAGTTATTGGTGTGGTTAGAAGATTATGATTGAGAAACCGAAGTTAGGGTAATTGATTAGGGAATTTAATCATGTGAAGAATGTTTCTCGAATTCATTCCTTTTTGTTTTAAAGATTCATGACGATTTGTTTTTCAGTGTAAATAGGTTCAACACTGAATATAAAAGTATGAAAAATACGGGACAATTTAAAAGACTAAAAGTAAACCAATACAAGGTTCAGTTGTTTAGGCGTAAATTGATGTTGTTGTTTTAGTACTTTTGTGTGTACCTACCTGTTTATTCTTCTCGATATTGATTGCGGCTGTTACCAATTAACATTTTAACGATCTATTAAACTAAAAATAAAACTGGTAGCTTATGTTTCATATGCTATTCCGTTCAAAATAACAATTGTAAGGATAATAACAATAAAAAAAGGTATAAGGATAACGTGTTATCATTATTTTGAAACTTTTATACCTATCCATTGTTATATATATCCGTGTGTGTACAGTAGGCATGATTTATCTATAGACTTGTAAATGTTCTTCTGAATTGCATCAGCTTATAATTTTCACATCCACCCTTTAATAATTAAGATACAACATAATGGTGTTAATCTCGTTCGACAAGAAAAAACTAACATTTGCGATTTCATGATCCATGTATGTATTATATAGATAAAAGGCTAATAGGTTTCTTTGGTTGTTGATGTTGGAAGCATAGTAGAATTGAATGAAGTCATATATTACTGTATATGAGAAGTTAAGTGATGAGTTGTGGTTTTTCAATGTGATTTTAATAAGAACTATGTAATATTTAAATACGAGTCAAGATTTGAATTAGCGGCGTTTCTCAGTTAAATAGATCGCATGATTAAATTATTATGACCGTTTTTCATGGAAGGGATATGTCATAAATATAGAGCGAGAAGAAAATCGTAAAACTTTAAAATTCTAGATAGAATATGTACTTAGAGATATTCATATGAATTGAAGAGAATAATAATAAATCACAAGTCAACCTTATGTGAAAGATTATATTTGATGATATGGAGTGGTGGTTTAAAATTCCCCTAAAGTAACCTTAAGTACATATTTAATGATATTGAAGACGATAAATATAATTTCCCTAAAGTAAGAACAAAGTCTAAGATAATCTTTAGATAGAAGAGTATAAGATTAAAATAAATGAAGAATAGGGTGTGGTCGTTTAAGATAATTAGTAATATGAGAGTACTAAGGATGGTGAGTTAAAGATGTGAAGTTAAAATGCAGTTACTGTTATTATGAATTGTATTCTCACCCCTTTGTTGTTGTTGTTGTTGTTGTGTGTTTGCGGTGTCGGTACTCGTGGGGTACAAATACTCAGGTTGAAGAATCTTAGCTGCAAGGTAGTGGGACGATGACGCTGGAAGCTTGTTCCATCCTTACTTTAGTTTTTGAATAATGACTAAACTATGTAGACGAACTACGTTGCTCTGATCTGTAACGCTAGGGTTGAGTTTTTGTCATTTGATTATGTTCCAGGAGTTAATGTTTTGGAACTTCGCTTTATTTACTAAATCTTGAGAACTTAATTTAATTCATTAAATTTGATGTGCTATTCAGTTGCTAATTTAAGATTTTTGTTTTATGGAACGGTGAAATGTTGAGCATATGTGACACCTGATAAAATAATTACATTCTTTTATTTAATAATTCAAAATCGGGGTCGTAGGGTGTTACAACTTACTTTTAGGTTTTAAATCATGAACACTACATATTGTTTTCTGAAAACTTGAAATAGTAACATGATAAATGATCATATAATACTTCAATCATACTTAATTTATTTTAAAAAAGTTATATTATCCATAATTTTAAAAAGAAAACTCCTCCATCCCCCCCCCTAAAACCATCATCCAAACACGCCATAATTCCCTCTTTTAACAATCTCATATTTTCATTCAGAGCATTAAATTTCTAGCCATCCACAATGAGTATTTTGGTTCTTTCATACCAGTGATTTAGCGAAAAGGAGATGATAGAGATCTTTGTGCTCAGTGGGTTGTTTGAGGATATTTGTGCTTCTTTTATATCTTCTTTTTACTTATGAACTTGAGTACTTCTTGTACTACTATACTATTCATTATTTTTATTTTGTATATGTTATTGTGTCTATATATATACACACACACACAAATATGTATTTTTTCCATTAAAAAACAAAACTGAGCCATAGACACTAAAAAGATTTTGAGTAGTCATCAACAAACTTGACTATTAGAATCAAGAGTTAAAGAGGGAGTTTCATGGACACATTCTTATCAAAATAAGAACTATAATATTTTTTTGAGAGGAAGAACTATACTATTATTTGCCCGCAAAAAACCTATAATAATATTTATCAATAACAAGCTCTATAATATCTAATTGTAGTGAGAAAAAAAAAGCGAAAAATCCATAGAAAATGAGCTCACCTTATATCTCTTGTAATGCTCAATCTTTGTAACAAATCTATCTTCACCGGAATACAATTCTGCTTATTAAGAAGAAAGCAAAACAAGAAATTATTGGGATTGACGCAAAAAGTCACGTTAATACAAGATAATGTTGCTTCTAACAACTAAGAGAGTATATACTACATATTCTATGTGTATGATGATATTTAGACATCCCATCCCCTCAATATTGATCTTCGATGGGCCCCACACTCTCACCCTCTAAAACACATAAAAGGAGAGAGGAGAAATCAAGAGAGAAGAAATGTGGATGGGGTGTCAGCTACTCTTTTCTCATTCTATAAGGAAAAGAATAGGATAAGAATAAATTTCTTTTATAGTGTTCAATTATGATTGATCTTATTTCAATTAGATTTAACTAACTTTTTTAATTAATAATTCAAATAACATCATAAAAAGATAAAATAGTATAATTGAATTGTAAAAATGAAAAGAAAAGGTCACATAAAAACTATGTACCCCCTTATATATATATATATATATATATATATATATATATATAGATTATACCGTCAAATAAACCAAGCCCTCTTCCTCCTTCATGAGATCCACCTTCAATCTACAATCACAAAAACTTATCAATAATTGTGCCTTCGATCTACAATCACAAAAACTTACCATAGGCCTGCAAATTTTTAGCATGTACCTGAGCGGCTGATGTTCCAGCACCAAACAAAAATCTACGTGGGAACGATGCCCGGTTCGGAAAGCTTGATGAATTTACAAATTTCAATATAGAGTCATGTGCATTAGTGGTAGCTCCTTCTCCGATCTGTATTATTCTTGTCTCAAATATAAGAAGATAAATTTAAACAAAGTCAATGTGTTTAGTTAAAAATTTGAACCAAATATATCAATCTTGTTCAGTGGCGGAGCCACGTTTGTGTGAGGGGATGCAGTTGCATCCCCTGGTTTTCTAAATTCACTTGCATTAATATGGTCATGTTATATTTTTGCACACTCTGGATTTGTAATATTGCACCTCCTTAGTCTCTCTCACATCAAACCTGCAGTTATACCTTGTTGCTTTTACCTACCGACCTTTGTTTTGTATTTTAATATTGATGATTTGTTGAGTAACTACTATTCAATATTGGTGATTGGTTTTACTTTTTTTTTCAACAAAGTATATATAAAAAACCACAGAGACTAAAAATAATGACGGTAAATATTATAAAGACTAAAAAGTACAATTTTATTTTATAGAGATTAAAAAAGAAATTATGAATATCTATAGGGATCATTTACTTAATTAACCTTTTTTTTAGGAAACTAAACTAGCATATTAAAATTGAAATTGGGTAGATTTGAACCTAAGACTTAAAGAAGATATTGCAAGGTATCAAGCTAACGCCACCAAGTCAACCCAACTAGGATTCTCATTTTGTTGTTTGCTAAATTAAATCCTATACGATTTATAAGGTTAAATAATTTTTTTGTTTTGAAAAATATTACGAATTTTTATTTTAGTTTTTAAAATATGAAATGTTTTCGTCTTGCAAATTTTTTGATTCATTTATGGTCTTTAATGAAATAATTTTAACATATCATTGACATTTTTTTAACATAAAATCGACATATACATGTTAGACATAATAGACTTTCATAACGTGGATATATCTTGAACATAAACAAGTCATAACCTTGAAGTTAACATGAATATGTAAGTTCGTCCCACACACGTTTGTATTCAGTAATACTCCACAATTTAAGTTAAAAGTTTGCATCCTCTAAACTAGGATCCCGACTCCGCCACTGATCTTGTTTGATTTTTTTCCTCATATATTTGAGACCGGAAGGAGTATTAATTAAGCAAATATGTTAAATAATATGTAATGAAGATACTACGACTCAATATCACTGTGCCTATGGTTGTTTAAAATAAAATAAAAAAAATCATTGTGCCTATGGCTAATAACTACCTGTGGAGTAGATAAATCACGTTGATATGGTTTCTGCGAGGGAAGTAGAAGTATTCCTGCAATAGTAACATTATAATACACTTTGCTTTAGTCTATTCGTCGTAAGTTATAAGTCACGTTGCAAAAAACAATTTGTCTCAAATTAGAAATCATTTGACCAGTTCCCGTGAACTTATCTCAGTTACTAGGGACATCGTATAATATATGCAGGGACTGGGGTTCAAACCCCGACACTCCATTTCTCCACATTTAATATGTGTGAGCTCCAGTCACTAAACTACTTGACAAAAAAAAAATCATTTGACCATGTTAATGAAATATCAATGCTCAAACCTTGTGCCTGGACCCGAATGTTGGAAAGCAAAACAAGCGACAAGATTGCAAGAATGGTTTTAGTAGTTCTCAAAGATGACAGAATCTCCATTTTCTCCATATAAGAAAACTCTTGAATTTGATAGAAAACAATAACTGTATTGTTTGACATTTCTTGCACTCTTGATAAATACAGATATTGCTATATATAGACTTTCTAACCAAAGTCGTGGCATGTGTATTTTTTGTTTTTTTTAAAGAATGGTAGGTTAGTACTTTTTTTTTTTAGCAACTATATTTTTTGAAAGGTGGTTAGGTTAGGCAAAAAGCTTCTGCCGCTATATTACTTTATAGTAGTTTATTTGATATGTCTTTTATTTTTTTATTTTTTTTATTTTCGTTAGTTTTCATTTGTTTTGATAAGTTTTTTTTTTCTTTCTATATATTACTCTTCCAAACTTTTAATGATAAATATTAGAATTTATAAGTCAAATTGATTAGAAATTTATTCATACAACATAATGACGTAGTTCACCTCTCGCTATTGATGTGAGGATGTCAATATTCTCTGGCTTTAACAAAGGAAAACTCACTATATTTGTAAAGTTTTATCCAAGTGAATTTTGTCTAATTAGAATGGTGATGCATGATCATAAAAAAAAAAAAAAGAAATCTTTTAAAAAAAAATTGGTTGAAACTAAAAGTTATATTATTTTTCCGTTATCCCATAAAATTTTCTAGTTTTGACAAAGTAAAATTCACTGTATTTGCAATGTTTTATCCAAGTGAATTTTGTCCAACTAGAATGGTGATGCTTGATCATAAAAAACAAATAAGCGATCTTTTAAAAAAAAAAATTGGTTGAATCTAAAAGTTATATATTATTTTTTTTGAAAGAAGGTTAGCAAGTTTTTTTTTGAAAGGTGGTTAGGTCAGCCAAAAAGCTTCTGCCTCTATACAATTTTGAATACTGTGTATATATATTACTTTATAGTTTATTTGATTTCTCTTTTTATTTTTATGTTTTATTTATTTCCTTTTTTTTTCATTTGTTTTGATAAAGTTTTTTTTTCTTTCTATATTACTCCTCCAAAATTTTAATGATAAATATTAGAATTAATAAGTCAACATATGTTGATTCAATTGATTAGAAATTTCACTACAAAAAAAAATGTTAGCACTACCAAAAAAATTGATTAAAAATTAATTTATACAACATAATGATGCAGTTCATTCTCGCTATCGATGTGAGGACGTCCTTATTCTCTAGTTTTGACAAAGTAAAACTCACTATATTTGCAATGTTTTGTCCAAGTGTATTTTGTCCAAGAATGGTGATGCTTGATCATAAAAAACAAATGAGCGATCTTTTATAAAAAATTGTTTGAAAATAAAAGTTATATTATTTATCTGTTATTCTATCAAGTTTCCTAGTTTTGACAAAGTAAAACTCACATATTTGCAAAGTTTTATTCAAATGAATTTTGTCCAACTAGAATGATGATGGTTGATCATAACAAACAAATAAGCGATCTTTTTTAAAAAAATTGGTTGAAACTAAAAGTTATATTAATTTGATTTTTGAAAGAAGGTTAGCACCTTTATTTTGAAAGGTGGTTAGAATTTATAAGTCAACATATGTTCCATTCAATTGATTAGAAATTTATTCATACAATATAATGACGTAGGTCAACTCCCGCTATCAATGTGAGAACATCTTTATTCACTAGTTTTAAATAAAACTCTCTATATTTACAAAGTTTTATCTAAATGAATTTTGTCAAACTAAAATGGTGATGCCTATATTATTTATCCGTTAGTCTATCAAATTTTTAATTTACAATGATATTTTTTGACAATGAACAGTATAATTTTTCAATATAGATGATTTTTATAATATTATTATAATTGATAATTAAAGTTCAAAAGTTTAACCCCCTAAATCGTGATCCTTGCAACGCCAACTGTGATTTTCTTTTGTAATATTCTTTTTGATTTTTCAAAAAAAAAAAGAAGAGTAATTCAAAAAGCAACCTCTTCTAGGGAAGCATAGCTTGAAAGAAGAGGGTCGAGTGAGGCCACCATTGCCTTAGGCCCACCCTTCCCTTTGTTTTTAAATGTCACTAAACTAATTTGTCTTTCGACCAAAAAAAAACAAAACTAATTTGTCCGCAATATAAATTAATCAATGGATATCACATGTGAAGTAAGTTTGAAACAACATAACTTTAAATGAAATTATTTTGATGCACACACATAAACATTTAAATGAAAAAAATTATACTTCGTTATAAACTGATTGACCGATTTGATCATTTTACATAAATTAAAAAAATTACACATTTCTTGTCTAAAAGGTGCTTGATGCTAACACTTAACTTATATATACTGAGTTAATATTTGATTGGCTTTTAATGTTAGTGGGATATTGTTGGAGTAAGTCTTAATAGTTAATATGTATTGATTGAATTTAACTATATATATAAAAAAACTATATATAATCATAGTTAGTTAGATTTGTTATAATTTGAAAATAAAAAACATTTATATTTTTACTTTTAATCAAAATTAAAATTTTCCTGTTATTCTATCAAGTTTTCTAGTTTTGACAAAGTAAAACTCATATATTTGCAAAGTTTTATCCAAATAAATTTTGTCCAATTAGAATGGTGATGTTTGATCATAAAAAACAAATAAACGATCTTTTAAAAAAAATTGGTTGAATCTAAAAGTTATATATTATTTTTTTGAAAGAAGGTTGGCAACTTTTTTTTTTGAAAGGTGGTTAGGTCAGCCAAAAAGCTTCTGCCTCTATACAATTTTGAATACTGTATGTATATATATTACTTATAGTTTTGTTTGAAACTAAAAGTTATATTATTTATCTGTTATTCTATCAAATTTTCTATTTTTGACAAAGTAAAACTCACTATATTTGCAAAGTTTTATCCAAGTGAATTTTGTCCAACTAAAATGATAATGGTTGGTCATAAAAAAATAAATAAGCGATGTTTTTAAAAAAATTGGTTGAAACTAAAAGTTATATTAATTTGATTTTTGAAAGAAGGTTAGCAACTTTTTTTTTAAAATGTGGTTAGAATTTATAAGTCAACAACATATGTTGATTCAATTGATTAGAATTTTATTCATACAATATAATGACGTAGTTTAACTTCCACTATCACGTGAGAACATCTTTATTCTGTAGTTTTGACAAAGTAAAACTCACTAAATTTACAAAGTTTTATCTAAGTGAATTTTGTCCAACTAAAACGGTGATGGCTATATTATTTATCCGTTAGTCTACACTGTTAACAATGCAGATACAAAATAGAGAAAGAGAGAATAACAAAGTCGACGGCTAGGGTTTCATTAAAATATCAATCGCTTACCATTACAAAAAGTTATAAGAGAATATATAATAAAACTTAATGGACTCTAACTTACTAATATAAATGCCCAATAGTTTAAACCCAATACTTTATTAACTAACATCTACGCTCAAACTCATGATGCATCAACAAGAAAGCATTATGAGTTTGTCAAACGAAAAACGAAAAACATGCTAAATAATATAAAGTTCTAAAACTACCCCTCAAGCCAAGCTTACTAAGCTTTAAGCTTGTTACACATTAAACCCGAAAATAAACCAAATTAGCTGATAGCATAACCAATGAAGAGCAACAACCAAAGTGAGTTATCTTCGTAGAGAGAGCAGCAACCAATCAAAGAGAGAACCATCCAAACAAAAGAACCGGTAGAAAGAAGCAGTCATACAGAAGAACCAATAGAAGAGCAACCAAAAGAATCATCAAAAGTGGGAGAAGTGCAATCAGAAAAATCAAAAGGGGGAAGAAATGCAATCAATCAGAAGAACCAAAAGAGGGAGAAGTGAAATGCAGTTAGAAGAATCAAAAGGGAG
>Ga0228711_1002145_pt1 | contig 29998 bp, 20 predicted proteins | sample MedpolnodulmetaG_2_FD_177996 | JGI IMG/M metagenome (GOLD analysis project Ga0228711, IMG submission 177996) | Root nodule microbial communities from Medicago polymorpha collected in Santa Monica, California, United States - brown nodules | ecosystem: Host-associated > Plants > Roots > Nodule... | reverse complement strand
CTAAATTGGGGACAAAAATTGGACTTTAAAATAAGAGGACCAACATTTCATTTTTCTTTTAAAAAAAGAAAATAAAAAAATGTATTTAAGCTTCAAAATTATTATTTTCAATAATAAGTCTTTTTTTTCCCTAAAAAAAAATAACAAGTATTTTTTTTTGTCGAAGAAACTAAATTAGTCTATCTAAATTGACACTAGAGAATCAAACATGAGACTTCGAGGAGGAACACACTCTTAAGTTTCAAATCAATACCATCCGACCAACCTAAATGATCATAATATTGTATAATAAAATATTCTAAAATCAAACTTAATTTTTTTCAAATAATTTGTTATTCAGTGGATCTCATTAATTACTACTTTCTCTGTTATTTTTTCTTCCTTTTAACAAATGTTCTAAACAACTTTTATTAGCAAAGTCTTGTGGAGAAAGAAAAAGATCCCACTAATTTTACACTTACACTAAACTTTAACACGTTGCTTTTCCACACTGGTGAAATGTGTCCACTCCACTCTCAAGTTCAACCATAACACGTTTTGCTATGTTCAATGCTCCACTATCACTTCTACTATAAATGCTTCACTCCTTTCTCCGACCTAACTTTCACTCTCATCACTTCTTCTTCATACACCCCCACGCACCTAAACTTCTTCTCTCCAACCTTCCAATATCCACTTCTCTCATAATGTCCTACCGCCCTAACTACCAAGGCGGAGGCCGCAGAGGCAACTCCTCATCTTCCAATCGCGGTGGAGGCCGCCGTGGAGGTGGCGGCGGTGGCCGTGGCCGTGGTGGTGGAGGACGCGGTGAACAGAGATGGTGGGACCCTGTTTGGCGTGCTGAGCGCCTTGGACAACAACAAGCAGAGGTACATTCAAATAATTTATGAAACTCTGTCGCAGACACCGAACACAATACTGACACGAAAATGATTTTATTTATTTTATAGAAAATGATATAATTGAATGTAATTACATGTGTCTCTCTGTACACTTGACATTGACACCAGACATGCATTCGATTAAAAGTGGCGGTGCTACAAAGGTTTAAGTTGTATTTTGATGAATTTGACTGTTAATAATTAGGGTTTAATTTTGTGAGTTACAGAAGGAGGTGCTTGATGAGAAAGAATGGTGGAAAAAGATAGAAACGATGAAAAGAGGAGGGGAACAAGAGTTGGTTATAAAGCACTACTTCAGTATTGCAGACCAGCAAACCCTAGCTGATATGGCTTATCAACTTGAACTTTACTTGTATGAATCACTTCTTCATTTTACCATGAATTGAATTGAAACCATTTTTTAATTGTATGTTTCTAATTTTTATGTCTTCATTATTTCTGTATATGTGGGATAAACAATTATGCCGTGTAGGAGAAGAATTTAATATTTGATTATAGTATGTCTTTATTTTTCCTTATAAAATAAAATATAAAATGAACTCTTTATTTTAGATAAGCTAAATTTGTTTCTCCAAATCAGTAGTTGATTTTAAAGTTTACTTGAAGAGTGGTTAGGTTATTTTTTTATTGAGTTCCCGGTGTGAGTGCGATACCTCCCGGCCGTGCGGTTAATGTTTGCTTCTAGTTTGCTGCGATGTTAAATTGATTCTGTTGGGTGAATTAGAGATGATTACATTTACTGTCCAGTTGGGGTCTGTCTGCGGATCAGCCTCGAACCAAACCATAGTTGACTTTTGGTGAACTTCACAATCTATGTCATAAGTTATTTTGGATTGAACCTGGCTGTGTATCACAAAAGTAGGTAACAGAACAGAAATTATGTTACACCAATTATATTAACACTAGTAGTAGTATATGATATACAATAGAGATACCTCAAGTACATTGTTGAAACAGTAGATTGCACAAAGACTAGCACTACTCTTGTAAGTTGTAACTGACTCTAACTAACTGATCAAGTTAGTTCCAGTCCACCATTAGTAATATTGACCTCAGATTGCATGCACTACACACTTGATATTTATTGATTCTACCTGTGAACATCTAAACTTAATATGATATATATTTTTCTGGTTTTGTCTAACATTTTAATTCTTTGTTGCCTGATTTTTACTTGCGCAAAGAAAGCCATGCATATAATAAAGGGAAGACTCTTGTTGTTAGCAAAGTTCCTTTGCCTGATTACCGTGCAGACCTTGATGAGCGTCATGGATCAACACAGAAGGAGGTGGAGTCTACCTACTCTATTTCAATGTCCGATTACCAATTTCTTGTTGAAATTTTGCTAATATATTAAGTTTGATTTTCTACAGATTAAAATGTCCACGGACATAGAGAGAAGAGTAGGAAATCTTTTAAATAACTCGCAGTCAACCTCACAGTCAACGGCTACGGCAGCTGCTAGTTTGCCTTCTGCATCAACTTATACGGGACATAAAAAAACAATGACCACTATAAACTCTGCTTCTTCACAACAGACTGATACTTCAAAAGAGAAACTCAGTGTTGCACTCAAGGAAAGGCAGGAACTGGAGCAGGTATTGAAGCAATTAGTAGGAACTTTGACTTTTAATCTAGTATCTCTTGTCTGCATCTATTGTGCCGTCTATTTGACTGCTTTATGGTGTATTTTAAACATATGCGGTATTGAAAACAAAACTTGCAGGCAAGTGGTAGTTTGAAGGAAATGAAATCATTTAGGGAGAAGCTTCCGGCATTTAAAATGAAGTCTGAGTTTCTGAAAGCAGTTCAAGGAAATCAGGTGTGGAGAGCTATTTATTATCATTCATGGAAATACGACTTATTAACTGTTGTTTCAAGATGCTTTTAAAAAGATATATCTGTAAATCTCTATGAAAATTTTAAAGAGGGCAAACTTTGTTGCTTCATATTTAAGTGGACTAATTGTCAATGTGACGCTCAAACTGTTTGAACTTATGTTAATACTTCGCTCATGTTCATTCTATATTTCTAGTTGTAATTTTCATTCTAGAATACAGTAAAATTTGACTGGTGTTAGTGCAGGTATTGGTAGTTTCGGGAGAGACGGGCTGTGGCAAAACAACACAGCTACCACAGTTCATTCTGGAAGAAGAAATATCATGTTTGCGTGGAGCTGACTGCAACATAATCTGTACTCAGCCTCGTCGTGTGTCTGCAATCTCTGTTGCAGCTCGTATTTCTGCTGAAAGGGGAGAAACTCTTGGCAAAACTGTTGGATACCACATCCGTCTTGAAGCAAAACGTTCTGCGGAAACACGCCTTCTTTTCTGCACCACTGGTGTATTACTGCGGCAACTGGTATTGTTAGATTCCCTTAAAACTAAACATCCTGTTTTTAAGATTTAAATTCCTGTATAAATAAAAATTTAGACATGTATTTGAGTCTCATCTCATCAACATTATATTGTAGCCTCTATAATCAGCTAGTCATGAAGTCATTTCTTGCCAAGTCGCCATACCCATTAATTTAAATGAAAGTTGACTTTGCAGTGTAAGCCATAGTAGACTTTTGCATTGACAATGCATTGAGTCCATAAAAATCTTGTGTCAGGGTCGTGTTAGATATACAATAAATTATGAGCCTTCACTTAATAGATTTGGATAGTTGGTGATTAATACTTTCTTCCCTGCAGATTGTTGTAGTGATGCTTGTATTGTATGGATGTAGAATTTAAAATAAAATTCATACAGTGAGCAGGGGAGGATGTAGTTAAGTATTTACAAGATTCATGTTACTATATATGTATTTCAAATTGTAGTGATGCTTGTATGAATGTAGAATATAAAATTAAGTTCATACAGTGAGGAGGATACAATGTAGTTAAGTATTTACAAGATTAGTGTTACTATATATATATTAAATTTGAAAGAGGAAAAAAATGAAGTTAATAATATTTCAGCCTTATATGTGGGATGCTCATATGTTTTTCCTGACAGCCAATGGTGTTCACTTTTCTTTTCTATATCTTCGGTTTTTGAATAGGTACAAGATCCAGAGTTGACTGGTGTTAGTCATTTGCTGGTGGATGAAATTCATGAAAGAGGCATGAATGAAGACTTCTTAATAATAATTTTACGCGACCTTCTTCCTCGGCGTCCAGATTTACGCCTCATTCTAATGAGTGCCACAATTAATGCTGATTTGTTCTCTAAATACTTTGCAAATGCCCCAACAATGCACATACCGGTATTGCATTATTTTTAAATTTCATGTTGTTATTGAGTTATATATATATTATTTCAATGCAAATTGTATTGCTTTATTTTATTTTATTTGGGCATGTGACAGGGATTTACTTTCCCTGTGGTGGAGCATTTCCTAGAAGATGTGTTGGAGAAAACTAGATATAGCATCAAGTCGGAGTCTGACGATATTGAGGGGAACTCAAGGAGAAAAAAGAAACAACAAGATTCTAAGAAGGATCCTTTGGCTGAAATGTTTGAGGCATGTATACTTTATATATCAATCAATCCATGTATATACAATATTCGTGATTTAGAAGATACCTTGAATCATGAGCTCTTTTATCTTCACCATACTAGTTGCATGGAATTAGGACTTAAAATTGACGATTCCACTGATTTTGTTTCTTGGGTCAAGTTGAATGTTGTATTCCGTAACAATAGCATTGTAACAACTGTCTTATTTCACACTATATTTTTTTCTCTCAAAGTTATGTATTCAGTTCATGATAGTTACAGAGTCGATATGGTGTTACTGTTGGGATCAAAAGATTTTTCTTTTAAGAACCTTTTTTATTGTCACCAAAAGGTAATTAACAATTCACCATGACCGATGGGTCTTTCTGTTAGCATCATCGAAGGGCGACATTTTGATAATAGACAAGTGATTTTGGTGTAGTGGTGAAATTTGTGTATGAGCAATATGGCCATGATGAGTGCTATGGACACACTCTTTCTAAACACTCTTAACACCTACTTTCTTATTGGCTGAAACCCATGCGGGTCTCAAACTTTGGAAATGGATCCAACATAAAGTGGTGAGACCCACATGTGTTTTACTAAACAAGAGAGTGAGTGTTAGAAAGATAGTGTTCCTAGCATTTCTCATATGACCATACTCGTGACTTCAAGAATCATGAAAAATGGTTCTTTAGTTGTTGGATGCTAGTTGGGTTATATGCTTGATTTTTGGTGTGTGATATGTTCTTCTTTGACACTGCTTCTGATGAGGTGTGGTGGGTTGGAGATTTAAGGAGTGAAAGACCTTTGTATAAAATGCTCCTCTCTTCTAGTAAAATCTTCAATCCTTTAAAAACCAAAACATGATGAAAATTTGCTTAGATTTAGCCTTTGTAGCCAACAGTCCTTGTTTTTGCAATTTGTAATATGCTTTACACCTTTATTTCTTAAGTTTCTGCTGCCTACCAATGTCATAACCTTTTTAAGGTCCCTTGCCATCATTGCTGTATATATAAATAAATATATGAATAACACTTGCACATCTCCTTGTTTTTGTAGGACGTTGATATAGATACTCATTACAAAAGTTACAGCTCGGGCGTTAGAAAATCTCTTGAAGCTTGGTCAGGTTCACAGATTAATTTGGGTCTGGTATGTATGTCCACCATTTCCTTATTTTGTAAATGCCAGATGAATCTCTATTTTATGAATTAGAGGTACCGGTTGTGGGGAAATTCTCTTAACTCAGTGGGTATCCAGTCTAGAAGTGTTTGATTTTTTTGCATGCAGCTAGTGCAGAAATCTCTGTCGAAACTGAGTGTTTCTGTGAAATTGAGTGTGCTGTGTACTCATAGCTCATCTTATTTAAAACATGAGTACATTGGGTGTATGAGCTAACCATGAACTGATTATAGAGCTTAGTAGTAGCTACCGGTCTCTAAACAAACCTATAACTTCAACAGTAGCCTACTGTTGAAGTTATAGGTTTGTTTAGTGACCATAACAGAATAAGGTTATGCTACTCTGGACTCAATTATAAGTAAAAAATGTCTGAAGGACTCAAATATAAGCAAATGTCAACAAACCTATCCGTTTTTTCCTTAAAAAAAAAAAAAAAAACCTATCCGCATTTAATGTTATTCCAAAGATACCCTTAAATTAATTTTTTTTTAAACTGTGAGATGAACTTCATAATTAGGAGTAGATTAGTAAATTTATTTACTTTTTTTACATGAAACCAAGAAAATTAAATGCATGTAATTACTATTCTTAATAAATAACAAGTGTGCAAGTAGTTTTTTTCCGCTTATAACTGAGTGCGAAGGGAGTATATAGAATAAGAGTTCCGATCTGCTTCAGTCCCAACTATTTCTAATTTTCCATTTCTCTTCACCGATGAACGATAGGTGGCAAAGCAGTATCCAGTGGCTGAGATTGAATAATCAGTAATGAAATGGTAGAAAACACATTCTTAGAAACACGTTTCATCTTCTTCCACACCCATCGAACCTTCTGCCCTGCGATTTCGCCGCTTCTCTGCACCGTCTCGCAGTGTCGTCCTCCACTATATTGTTCTTCTCGCTTCTCCTTTCGCCATTCTTCTCTTTTTCTCGGACTGCAACAACCCAAATCACTATTCTTCCTTTGGTTGGTTTCATTGTTTTACATAGGTTTTGATTTTGCTGAAATTGGAGTCATTGCTTTTCATCTATGGTTTTGTTGAAACTGGTGAAAGAGGTTGTGACATGATTTTATCAAAACATTGACAAACCTGTTCAATAAAGTGGGAGATGGAAGGCTAGGTGGTGCGTGGCGGCGGAGCAGTGAGGGTGCTGCTAGATCCGGATCAAAAGGAGTTCAACGGCTGCCAAAGAGATGCAACATGTTTCTGTTTTATATTTAATCGTAGCTATTGAATAATTGTTTGCCACGGGTCGTCCATCAGTGGAGGGAAATAGAAAACTGGACATAAGTTGAACTGGAGTAGATCTGGAGTGGACTCATTAAATAAAATTGTTGGATAAAAGTAGGAAAGGATGAGTCTTACTGGAACTTATCCTTTCCAAAATTTCATGGATATCAAATAATCCATGGAGTATTATGTTATTGTTGTATTCTATATTTGAGGTGGATATGCTATAGAGGTGGATGTGCTAACGAAACTAAGATATTATTCACATCCTGTTGTATTTGGCTTCAAATTTGTGATATGAAGAAACAAAGAAATCGTGACACGATTTCATCAACGTGTCACGATTTGGTTGTGCCGAGAGCATGTTTTCTGGGTGCTCAATCGTGTCACGATTTTCGGAAAACGTGACACGATTTTCAACTTGTTGGGCACCTTTTTTAGGATAAGGTTGGTCGTACCTTGGGTCGTACGCACCAATCGTGTCACGATTTGGCAAAACGTGACATGATTTTGACGGTTGAAGTTGGCTATTTAAGTGTTTCTTTGCAGATTTTGAAGTAGAGCTTGAAGAGAGAGAAACTTGGATTACAAAGGAGGTAACTTTAGGGTTGAGTGTCTTTGTAGTGAGGTTCTCTTGGGTTGGGAAACATTGTAAACACCTTGGGCAAAGGCGTTATTGATATAGTTGGTATCATGGGTTCAAAGTGGGACATCGAGAAGTTCACTGGAAGTAATGATTTCGGGTTGTGGAAGGTTAAGATGCAAGCGGTGTTGACACAACAAATGTGTGTAGAAGCATTAAAGGGTGAAGCGGTGATGCCGGCTAGTTTGACACAAGCAGAGAAGCGTGAGATGATAGACAAGGCTAAGAGTGCCATTGTTTTATGTCTCAGAGATAAGGTCTTAAGGGATGTCGCGAGGGAAGTTGCCGCGGCGTCGATGTGGGCTAAGTTGGAGTCATTGTACATGACGAAATCGTTGGCTCATAGGCAACTCTTGAAACAAGAACTCTATCCATTCAAGATGGTGGAGTCTAAATCAATCTCGGAGCAATTGGCGGAATTTAACAAAATTCTTGATGATTTGGCTAACATTGTAGTTAATATGGAAGATGAGGATAAGACTTTGTTGTTACTTTGTTCATTACCTAAGTCTTTTGAGCATTTCAAGGATACCATCCTTTATGGTAAGGAGGGCACCACTACTTTGGAGGAGGTCCAATCGGCTTTGAGAACCAAGGAATTGACCAAGTTCAAGGACTTGAAGGTTGATGAAGGTGGTGAAGGCTTGAATGTTGCAAGGGGAAGGAGTGAGCATAGAGGAAAAGGCAAGGGGAAGTTGAGGTCCAAGGGTTTTGACAAATCAAAGTATAGATGCTTTCTTTATCACAAACAAGGTCACTTCAAGAAGGATTGCTCAGATAAAGGGGGCAATGGTAGTTCTTCCGTTCAAGTTGTGGTGGCGTCCGATGAAGATGGTTATGAGAGTGCGGGTGCACTAGTGGTCACAAGTTGGGAACCAAAGAAGAGTTGGGTTTTGGACTCGGGTTGCTCTTATCACATGTGTCCTAGGAAGGAATATTTTGAGACTTTGACTCTAAAAGAAGGAGGAGTTGTTCGACTCGGAAATAGCAAAGCATGCAAAGTCCAAGGCATGGGCACCGTTCGTCTAAAGATGTTTGATGGCCGTGAATTCCTTTTAAAGGATGTGAGGTTTGTTCCCAAACTTAAGCGAAATTTAATTTCCATAAGCATGTTTGATAGTCTAGGTTATTGCACTAGAATTGAGCATGAGGTTTGTAAAATTTCGCATGGTGCATTGATTACGGTTAAAAGGTCTAAAATGAATGGTTTATACATTTTAGATGGTTACATAGTAATTGGTAATGCATCGGTGGCTAGTCTAGTACCTCATAATAATTCTGCATTGTGGCATTTGAGATTGGGGCATGTTAGTGAAATAGGTTTAGTTGAAGTAGCTAAACAAGGTTTGCTAGGAAAAGATAAATTGGACAAGCTAGAATTTTGTGAGCATCGCATACTAGGAAAACAAGATAGAGTAAAGTTTGGTAGTGGTATGCATCATTTTAGTAGACCTTTTAAGTATGTACATTCGGATCTTTGGGGTCCTTCCAAGACACTTACTCATAGGGGGTTTCTATTTTCTTTCCATCATTGATGACTATTCTAGGAGAGTGTGGGTCTTTGTTTTGAAAAACAAAAGTGATACCTTTGAAAAGTTTAAGGAATGGCACACTCATAGAAAAATCAAATGGGAACTAAACTTAAAGGGTTAAGAACTGACGATGGCCTGGAGTTTGTTTCAGAGCAATTTAATGAGTTTTGCAGGTTAAAAGGAATCAAGAGGCATATAACCGTACCAAGAACACCGCAACAAAATGGTTTTGCTGAACGCATGAATAGGACTCTTTTGGAGCGAGTGAGGTGTATGCTTTTAGGAGCTGGGATGAAACAGAAAAATCGTGACACGATTTCATCAACATGTCACGATTTGGTTGTGCCGAGAGCATGTTTTCTGGGTGCTCAATCGTGTCACAATTTTCGGAAAACGTGACATGATTTTCAACTTGTTGGGCACGTTTTTTAGGATAAGATTGGTCGTACCTTGGGTCGTACGCACCAATCGTGTCACGATTTGGCACAACGTGACACGATTTTGACGGTTGGAGTTGGCTATTTAAGTGTTTCTTTGCAGATTTTGAAGTAGAGCTTGAAGAGTAGAGCTTGAAGAGAGAGAAACTTGGATTACAAAGGAGGTAACTTTAGGGTTGAGTGTTTTTGCAGTGAGGTTCTCTTGGGTTGGGAAACATAGTAAACACCTTGGGTAGTGAGATCTCACCATTGGAAGGATCAAAAGCTTCCTTTTGTGTTTTCTCTTGGGATTCATTGAAGAGTGTGGGTGACATGAAAATGGGTAGAAATTAGGTCTTTTTTGTGAGCTTTTAAGCGAATCTCTTGTAACTCTTTTGTATCACTTTCATCTTAGTGGATTGGAGGGCTGCTCTCTCCCCCAGAGTAGGTCATATTGGACCGAATTGGGTTACCATCTTGGTGTGTTTGTTTCTTTCTTTCATTGCTTATCTTTATTGCTTTGATTATGTTTGTGGTGTTGCTCTACACTTAGATTTAGGTCTGTTTTTGTTGTTGTTGCTTGGAGACACTTTATCTATTGATTACCACTTCCTTTGCTCCACACATCTTTGTTATTCATTGGTGTGATTTTGTCCTAATTCACAACACATCCTCTAAACTAACTACAGTAGTTTAATATTCTAATTTGTGTGAGATATACTAATGAATCCAGATAAGCATTCTAACAGCTTGCTACTTGACTTTCCTCGTTGAATGAACTGTGCATTCTATGTTCTTGGTTGCAATTGCAGTATTTCATTTCTTACCATCTTCCTTACTCGTGTTGCTCTATGCCTTTGACGGAATTTTTTAAGTTTGTTGAATCAGTTTGAAGTGTTCGTTTCAGTTTGATTACTATGATGTTTCAGGTAGAAGCAACAATTGAATATATATGTCGAAATGAAGGTGGTGGAGCAATTCTTGTATTTCTTACTGGCTGGGATGAAATCTCTAAGCTATTTGAGAATCTTGAAAAAAATTACTTACTTGGAAACCGTAGCAAGTTCTTAATCCTTCCAATACATGGTTCAATGCCTACCATCGACCAATGTGAAATATTTGACCGTCCTCCCCCTAACAAAAGGCAAGCATGTTTCTTTTGCTAATTTTGTCAGACAGTTTTTTGTTGTGATAATATGCTTCGACAAGTTTTTAAAGTAAAGAATGTTTATATATATATGCAAGAATCATGGAGGTTGAACCTAAACAAACATTTTTGATCTCAAAGGGGAACTTGTGAATGGAAACCAGTTAATCGTATTTACTTGACTATATTTTCTGGAATTTCCCAGAATAAATCGTGACCCAGGACCAAATCACAGGCCTAGACATAGAAGACTCCTTTCGACCTATTGTGAAAAGAAGAAAATGACTTGTCCTTGATAGACATCCTCCTAAACTAAAACAGATTTCTCTGAATTTTTAATTAATTCTTGACTATTTCTTCCAATCTAAAAGAAAATGATCGTAGTTATAAGATCGTTACTGACAAATTACTCTAATTGATAAAAATCAAAACTAGCATTTAATGATAAGGATTCTGTGACAATTTTATCAAATTTTAAAAAAGATAAAGTAATCTTAATCAGCAAGAGGCTCATTGCATGACTTGAATCTGTGGTCATACAGTAACAATTCCAACTCCGACCATTGCAAGAAGACTCTTATACATTTGATGGGTATATCCCAATATTCTTGGCTTAAACTCTTGGAAACCTGACTTCTACTTTTATGTGGCATTTTTAATACATTGATGAGCAGTTGAGTTTAAAGTAAAGACATGCTGTGTTTTTCTTGGATGTTACTTGAGTTTGGATCATTTTAGCATCTATTTTTTTTTTATCGCTATTGTTTTGTCATTGCAGAAAAATTGTGCTGGCAACAAATATTGCTGAGAGTAGCATCACCATAGATGATGTTGTGTATGTCATAGACTGTGGCAAAGCAAAGGAAACCAGCTATGATGCTCTTAATAAGCTTGCCAGCTTGTTGCCATCATGGATTTCAAAGGCTTCGGCACGTCAGGTATAGAAGCTGTGGAAAAAAACTTTTTAACAGCATAAGGCTTATTCCTCTTTGTACATCTGAATCTAGGCTGAGCTTGAATAACATGCTATGTTTTACTATTACTAATGGGTAGACTATTTCAGAGACGTGGACGTGCTGGTCGAGTACAACCTGGAGTTTGTTATCGATTGTATCCAAAACTGATACACGATGCTATGCCAGAGTATCAGTTACCTGAAATCCTCCGAACACCTTTGCAAGAGTTGTGCCTGCACATTAAAAGCTTGCAACTGGGAACTGTGGCGCCATTTTTAGGAAAAGCACTTCAGCCGCCAGATTCTCTTGCTGTTCAAAATGCTATAGAACTTCTGAAGACAATTGGGGCATTAGACAATGAGGAGGAGCTTACTCCACTGGGTATATTGTACTGGACATGCTTGTCTTCTCAGGCTATTTTTAGTCTAATCTTTAGATGTTATCTGAGCTAATTTGATCTTTACAGGTCGGCATCTTTGTACTGTACCTTTGGACCCAAATATAGGGAAGATGCTTCTCATGGGTTCTATCTTTCAGTGTCTCAGTCCTGCCTTAACTATTGCTGCTTCTCTTGCTTACCGCAACCCATTTGTCCTACCTATAAACAGAAAAAAAGAAGCCGATGAAGCAAAAAGATCTTTTTCTGCTGACTCTTGCAGGTTAGTTATTGATATGGGTCGATTGTTCATTCAAATTTACTACTTTAACCATGCTTGTGCTTGCTAATTATAAGTATATTTTTTATTCAGTGATCATTTAGCCCTTCTTGAAGCTTTTGAAGGATGGAAGGACGCAAAAAGTAGGGGGGATGAAAAGAATTTTTGTTGGGAAAATTTCCTATCCCCAGCGACCTTGCGGTTGATTGATGATATGAGAACACAATTTCTCGATTTGTTATCTGATATTGGGTTTGTTGACAAGTCAAAGGGTGTCCAAGTAAGCCCTTGTCCCATTTTCTTTAAAAATATTAATTGAAGCACTTTCTCCCATCTTCTCTCCCTATTTAGTGTCTTACTCTTGAATGAACTTAAAATACTTTTTTTCCCCTATTGACTAATTATGTTAGTCTGGGCACTTCTCCCATTTTCTGTTTAACTCTGACAAAAGACAACTGAAGTTTATTCGAAATTGATGTATATCTATGCAGGCTTACAACCAATACAGTCATGATTTGGAGATGGTTTGTGCAATTCTTTGTGCTGGTCTCTACCCTAATGTTGTGCAGTGCAAAAGAAGGGGACACCGGACAGCATTCTACACGAAAGAAGCCGGGAAGGTTGACATTCATCCCTCTTCTGTTAATGCCGGAGTTCATTCCTTCCCTCTGCCCTACTTAGTATATAGTGAAAAAGTGAAAACAACCAGCATCTATATTAGAGACTCTACCAACATTTCAGATTATGCCCTACTTCTATTTGGTGGTAATCTTGACCCTAGCAAAAATGGCGAGGGTATTGAGATGCTTGGGGGCTACCTTCATTTCTCTGCTTCTAAGAGTGTCATTGAGTTGATAAAGGTAATTTCCCTCTTTTTCCAACAAAATCTCTAATGCTTTTCCTTTGTAACTTGTTTCTAATCCATGCTTACATAAAGCAATCTCATCGTAACTGAATATGCAGAAATTGCGTGGGGAGCTTGACAAGCTTCTAAACAGAAAAATTGAAGAACCGGGTTTTGACATTTCTGATGAAGGAAAAGCAGTGGTTGCTGCTGCTATTGAATTGCTTCATAATCAAGTCATGCAATAATTTCTTTTTCCAGGGCTGACAGTAATTTGTGCTGCCATTCATTCGCTGTTATAATAAATTAAGTTTGGCGATTTTGCTAGCGATATTATTATAATATCTGGAATGTATATGTACAATATCTATTTTTTGGGGTTAAAAAGGACTTATAGTACTCGACAAGGGGGAGGAAGAGGGATAGAAATATCAGAATCTTCTCATTAGGGAAACTGAGTATAGCATTGGGCCACATACCCATTGATATGATATTTATCTTAGGATGTCATACTTATATTTTACTAGACAGACTATGCTTTTTGATAGACTGATTTCTGTAGAAGTTATATTAAGATGCTATGATTTAATTCATATTTAACTTCTTGCGGTTAAGTTACCTAATAGGGGTTCATTTTGCACTTTTATATTTACATTTTTAAACTCTTTTTTCTTAGGAGCTTTATTTATTTCTGTGCAGCACAGCTTTTGAAAAAATGTCCAGTAAAAGAAAAATTCTTGAAATTTATTTAAGGAGCACGTGCACAACTTTTAGAATGACAAAACCATTTGCAACTATATCGTGTTGGCTATTTTTTTCTGTAACTTCCTTGATTTAAACATTTCTACTTAGTTTGGATTCACTTTGAATGGTTTATCCTATTTTTGGTTCCACGCAGTTAGAATTAATTCTTTGAGGTGTAAAATTGATCAATTTGTTTGGTTACTCTTGAGTAGAACTAAATTTGCCTTAAGTTAGGATTTCTAGCTTGAGTTTAAATGTGATTTTTTCATGGAAATCTATTGTTCAATTTGTTAGAGCAAGTAGATTAAGCTAAGTCAGCTTAAGTAGCTAATACGGTTTAGTATTCAAAACTAATGACTAAGCTCTTTACTTTGTACAGCTGTCATCAGAACATACTATAATTATATTGTATTCCCTCTTCATTTGATAATTGAATAACACAATAACATAATTCTGTTACCAACTCTCTCCCCTCTCTCTCTCTCTCTCTCTCTCTCTCTCTCTCTCTCAAGCTTTTCTAACCGTTTCCATGGAGTTCAACTTCAAACATGGTATCTAGAGCTTCTTGATCCAAGGCCATGGCTTCTCAAAACGATTCCTTTGCCTCTGATGCTACTACACCGCGCGTTACTGCTGCAGCATCCAGAAATTTCAAACAAGTGATTTCGGTGAAACTTGATGATACGAACTATCTTCAATGGAAACAACAAGTGGAAGGTGTGCTTCGTGGAACAAAATTGGTGAAACACGTTGTCTCGCCGTCGATTCCACCGGTTTTTCTCACCGGCGCGGCACGTGAAGCTTGAAACGAAAATCCGGCGTACACCGAATGGGAAGAGCAAGACTCCTTGCTCTGTACGTGGATTCTCTCAACGATCTCGCCGTCTCTCCTCTCGCGGTTCGTTCTTCTTCGTTTCTCGCATCAGGTTTGGGATGAGATATATACCTATTGCTACACTCAGATGAAGACGCGTTCACGTAAACTCCAATCGGAGCTCCGAACTATCACCAAAGGCCCGCGCACCGTTGCTGAGTTTATTGCTCGTGTTCACACCATATCAGTGTCTCTTGCTTCAATTGGAGATCCTATATCTCATAGGGATCTAATTGAAACAGTGCTTGAAGCACTTCTTGAAGAATTTAATGCTATTGTTGCTAGCGTAAACTCCAAATCTGAAGTTATCTCTCTTGATGAGCTTGAGTCGCAGCTTCTTACTCAGGAATCTCGCAATGAAAAATTCAAGAAAGTTGCAATAATTGAACCAGTTGCTGTTAATCTCACTGAAACTAGTGCTCCTGAACCTAATTCTCAAGGTTTCAGTTCTGAAGCACATGGAAATAATCAATTTCCCAATCCTAACCCTAACTTTGGAGGGAGAGGCCAGTTCAGAGGCCGTGGTGGCCATTATGGAGGAAGATTTAGAGGTCGTGGTAGCCGTTTTGGCCCTAATTCTGGTGGAAGGTCCTCTGTTCAATGTCAGATATGTTCTAAGACTGGACATGATGCCAGTTATTGTCATTTTTGCTTCTCCACACCTCAACCTGACTATTACAGTCCCTATGGCATGCAAGGAGCTTATGGTTATGGTGGTAATTCAAGCTATGGGGCCCCTTCAAATGTGTGGATGCAGCCTATGCCTCGTGCTCATTTACCTGGACAGTTTAGGCTACCCTTTCAAGCTGGCAGTCAGAAGGGATATCCTACTCAAGCCTTCTTGACTGGTTCTGAAGCACACAACTCCTACAACAATGTGTGGTATCTAGATTTAGGTGCAACTCATCATGTCACACCAAATGCCTCTAATCTAATGGATTTTATGTCCCTTTCAGGATCTGATCAGGTCCATATTGGAAATGGACAAGGTTTGGCCATCACATCTGTTGGTTCATTGCAGTTTCCTTCTCCCTTACACCCTAAAACTACTTTAAAACTCAATATTCTGTTGCTTGTTCCTGCTATAACCAAAAACCTTGTTAGTGTTAGTCAGTTTGCTAAAGACAACGATGTTTTCTTTGAATTTCATGCTAATCATTGCTTTGTGAAATCTCAGGACTCTTCTAAGGTGCTTCTAAGAGGTGTTCTTGGACATGATGGCCTCTATCAGTTTGAGGACACCAAGTCTTTCAAGGTCCCTGCTCCTGTCTGCCAAAATTCTAGAGTTAACAATAAAGTTTCAGCTCAGTATACTTCTTCAACTTTTACTCCATTAAAAGTCAACAATAGTCTCAGTTCTAGTACTTTTCATTGTAATAATGTTGAACACCTACCTAATGGTTCAACTAGTAGTTCTGTTAAGTCCTTTCCTTCCTTGTATATCATTTGGCATAGTAGGCTTGGACACCCTCATCATGAGGTGCTCCAAAGCATTATTAAACTTTGTAATGTCAAAATATCAAATAAAAATGCTTCAGATTTTTGTACTGCTTGCTGCCTTGGTAAAGTTCATAGACCCCCATCTTATGCATCCAAAATGACATATACTAAACCTCTTGAATTAATTTTCTGTGATCTGTGGGGTCCTGCACCTGTTGAGTCATCATGTGGATACACATACTTCCTTACTTGTGTAGATGCATACTCCATATACACTTGGATTTATCCCTTAAAGCTCAAATCTCACACACTTCACACATTTCAGAACTTTAAAACTATGATTGAGCTTCAATTAAACCACAAAATCATATCTGTTCAAACTGATGGAGGTGGTGAGTTTTTACCCTTCACCAAATACCTAAATGATCTTGGCATCACACACAAATTTACCTGCCCCCACACTCACCATCAAAATGGGTCTGTTGAAAGAAAACACAAACATATAGTAGAAACAGGTCTCACTCTTTTGTCTCATGCTCAAATGCCCCTCCAATTTTGGGATCATGCTTTTCTCACAACTACTTATCTCATCAACAGACTACCTACACCTGTTTTAGCTAACAAGTCACCTTTCTTTTTACTCAATTTCCAATTTCTAGACTATAAATTCCTTAAGAGTTTTGGGTGTGCTTGTTTCCCATTTTTAAGACCCTATAACTCTCACAAACTTGATTTTCATTCCAAGGAGTGTGTGTTCTTAGGGTATTCCAGTCATCACAAAGGTTACAAATGTCTAGATGCTTCTGGTAGAATATTTGTTTCCAAAGATGTGGTGTTTAATGAAGCAAAATTTCCTTTTCATGAACTGTTTCCTTCTCAGACAGGTTGCCATGTTAAACCAGATGGTCCAACTTTGTCTACCTTCTTACCTACACCTATCTCAACTGTTAGTTCAAACTCTCATTCTTCTTCATCTGTTGGTTCAGATATGTCTGCTCACCACCCTGCATCTATTGAATCTGAACCTGCATCCCCTATTGCTCATACTCCTGTCACCTCATCAGCTACATCTCATCACCCTGATTTTTCATCCACACCTATGAATGTGCTAAATCCCACTCCCATTACCGTTTTATCTCCTTCTCCATCCCAAAACTCTCCTTCTGAGTCTTCTGCTACCACTATTGAATCTCACCCTGCTAGTCATGTGTCTACTCCTCCGGTTCCTCATATAATTCATCCTAACAACACTCATTCTATGAGAACAAGAGGCAAGCTTGGTATTGTCCAACCCAGACTCCATCCTACTCTCTTACTCACACATGTTGAACCTACATCATACAAAACTGCTCTAAAGGATGCTAAGTGGCGTCTGGCTATGAAAGATGAGTTTAATGCCCTGATGAATAACCAAACATGGACACTTGTGTCTCTTCCTGCAAACAGACATGCTATAGGGTGCAAGTGGGTTTTCAGAGTAAAAGAACCCTGGTGGTACTGTAAATAGGTATAAGGCACACCTGGTTGCCAAAGGGTTTCATCAGGAAGCTGGGTTTGATTTTACCGAGACATTTTCATCAGTTGTCAAGCGTGTCACAGTGAGAACAGTTTTGTCTTTAACCATTACTCAACATTGGGCTCTCCAACAGCTTGATGTAAACAATGCCTTCCTCAATGGCTTGCTTACTGAAGAGGTATACATGGAGCAGCCTCTTGGTTTTGAAGCTTCTGACAAAAACCTGGTGTGTAAGCTGCACAAGGCACTCTATGGATTAAAACAGGCCCCTAGAGCTTGGTTTGAAAGACTTAAAGCAACTTTCCTTACTTTTGGTTTTAAGTCAAGCAGATGTGACCCTTCATTTTTTACCCTACATACTAAAACTCAGTGTATTTTTATTTTAGTATATGTGAATGATATTATCATCACAGGGAACTTTACCACTGCCATTCAACAACTGGTGCATCAACTTAACTTAGAATTTTCTCTCAAGGATTTGGGAAAACTGGACTATTTTCTTGGCATAGAGGTTCACCATTCACCATCAGGTTCTCTACTTTTGTCCCAATCTAAATACATCAAGGATCTGCTTCAAAGAGCCAACATGATAAATGCAAACAGTATGGCTTCACCTATGGCATCCAGCACAAAATTATCAAAATTTGGTTCCAAAAATGTTTTTGATCCCTCCTACTTCAGGTCTATAGTTGGTGCTCTACAATATGCCACTATTACAAGGCATGAAATCTCCTTCTTTGTGAACAAGGTGTGTCAATTTCTATCTGCACCTCAGGAGGAGCACTGGAAAACAGTAAAAAGAATTCTTAGATACTTACAAGGAACTCTGCATCATGGCTTGCTTCTCACACATGCTAGTACTACTGAGCCCCTTGCAATCACTGGGTTTTGTGATGCTGATTAGGCTTCAGACCCTGATGACAGAAGAAGTACTTCTGGAGCATGCATATTTTTGGGTCCTAATCTGATATCTTGGTGGGCATGGAAACAAACACTTGTTGCTAGATCCAGTGCAGAAGCAGAGTACAAAAGTCTTGCACAAGCTTCTGCTGAAATAATCTGGATACAGTCTTTACTTAAGGAACTACAAGTAAAAAGTAAAGTCCCTCAGATATTTTGTGATAATCTGAGTGCAGTTTCTTTAGCTCACAACGTTGTGCTTCATTCAAGAACAAAACACATGGAACTGGATATTTTCTTTGTAAGAGAAAAGGTTATAAAAAAGGAGCTGATGGTCTCTCATGTGCCTGCTCAAGATCAGTGGGCAGATGTTCTCACTAAACCTTTGTCCACTGCTAGATTCATCTATCTTAGAGACAAACTGAGGGTTTGTGACACCCTCAGTTTGAAGGGGGAATGTTAGAGTAAGTAGATTAAGCTAAGTCAGCTTAAGTAGCTAATACAATTTAGTATTCAAAACTAATAACTAAGCTCTTTACTTTGTACAGCAGTCATTAGAACATACTATAAATATTGTATTCCCTCTTCATTTGATAATTGAATAACACAATAACATAATTCTGTTATCAACTCTCTCTCTCTCTCGCTCTCTCTCTCTCTCTCTCTCTCTCTCTCTCTCTCTCTAGTTTTTCTAACCGTTTCCATGGAGTTCAACTTCAAATACAATTCGCTTTAGAAAAATAGTCGTTATCGCAGAACGAGAAAACACCATTTATCGTCCTTTAAAAACCAAAATGCTAATTCCATCGATATGAATTTGTAAGTGTCTTGACAATTTGAAATCCCATATAAATAAAATTGTTCTCTCAAATTGTTCTACATCAGTCAAATGATACATTGGTTTCCCTATGTTGATGCCACATCGTACATGGTAAGTTTCATGCTGGTTAAAGACTCATTGTTTAGGAAAACCTGAGAACAACTTTTAGTCATATTTTACTTAGCTCGACCGAACTTTGGATTATTAGAGTCCATTTTTTTGAAAATCGAAAGGTTAATAAAAAAAATAGTAATAAAAAGTCAAATTTTGAGAGGTATTGAACTTTCATAGTTGAAATCCTAAAATCAATTACCATTGATAAGAGAGACATGAGATAACAAATCATCATATCTCATTTTAATTAAGTGTTTGATGAGCTAACAAGATATAATAATTTGATTTTGAAACTTATCGCATTTCACCTCTCTACTTAATAGATTTTTTTATTTTGGATATGAACTGAGTTAAAAATCAATAGAATAAAAAACCATTTATTTGTTTACCGTTATTATAAAAAATCTAATAATTTTTTTGAACTCATGTGACTTATTTTTTTTGAAGGAACTCATGTGACTTATATAATACTCTCTTCGTTTCAAAATGAGTGTTGCTTTAATCAAAAAAAATTATTTTACAATGAATGTCACTTTAAGTTTCCAATGCAATAAAAACTTGAATTCTGCTCTTTGCCCAACAGTTTTTGCTCATTCCCAATTGAAAAGACCAAAATGCCTCTGTGTGAGTTAACTCACGTTGGTGTTATGACCCCGTGTGAGTTAACTCACACATGTGTTATATCACGTTAGTTCAAAATACAAGTTTTAACTTTATGTGTTCACATGATGGTTTTGTTAGGTACTTGTAGAGGCGAAGCTCGCACAATTTTTACGAGGGGGCCAAATATTTAAAAGAAATAAAATATATTTTAAAAACTAATATATTAAACTTAATCAATAAGTAAAATAAATTTACAATAATTTTTCTTATATTTAATGAAACGACAACGAAGAAAACAAAAGTTAAACAATAATTATTTATAAAAGTTGAGCTTTATAGAGTCGTAAGAACTTAAATTTATCCATAATTGACACTAAACTAAATATATTATCAATATTTATGCAATATCATCTCTCTTTAAACCAACAAAATTGTTTGGAGTAGTCAAATAATATATTAATGAGGTAGCTACATATAATCCTATACCAATTTTCAAGTTTTTCTTTTTCTTTTGGGGTAGCCAATGCTACCCCATGACTATGAAAGGAATCGCCCCCGGGTACTTGTGTTACAATAAATCACACATGACGCATACAGGATGAAAGCAAGCAATATGTTACAGTAATTCTTCTTCCAACTTTAGAAACTAATATAATCAATTAATAACTCACATTTCTTTTTTTTTTTTTTCATTTCTGCCGTGTTGAATTCAATTCAAAGTCATGTGGATCATTGGATCCCACTTTGTCATAAATAACTAGTATGGGTCTCACTTTGGTAGTCATGTGGATCATTGGATCCCACTTTTGTCATAAAGAATTAATATGGGTTCCAATTTGGTTGAAATAATGTTGGTGATAGAAAAGTGAGAAAGAAATGTGCGTGAGTAAACTCATGCTGAGTTTTTTAGTGTGAATTTTCAACGTGACTTTACTCACGTAGGGGCATTTTGGTCTTTTCAGTTGGGAATGAGCAAAAACTGTTGGGTAAAGAGCAGAATTCTAATAACTTTTTCTTTTCAATTGTACCCTTCAATTAATACTACTTACACTACTTCCAAAGTATTATTTTTTCTTCAATGAAAAACAAATCAATAGTTGATTAGAATAATTTGTTAAAATAACATCTCTTTTTCTTTTAATTAATGCATTTCTCAACATGTGTGTAAAATCCTTAAACGACATTCATTTTGAAACGGATGGAGTAGAATGATTTAATTACTTATTTTTATGATAAATTAAAATTATTTGTTTAATAGTGTCAATCAAATTTTCCCTTTGATTGTAAAAACCCGTCATTCATTCTTATATGTATTTTCAACTTCAACTCAACACTAACTTATTCCCTCAAAACTAACCAAAAATGTTGACAACTCATCTCCATAGACCCTCTATTTTCTCTCCACTTCTGCACCCGTTCAACCTCATTTCCACTCTCCTACCTCATCAACAATCTTGCCTTCTCCTCCAAATTTTCTGGAGAATCGTGTAGTTCCAACCTACGAAATTCTGTATACATTCTTGCAATCAGACAAAGACATTATTGCTTGTGCAACACAAAATCCAAGTTTACTCTCTGACCATCTTGTGTATCATAACATTACAGTAGTGTTGATTGAGAACGGAGTGATAGACTCAAGCGTTTCAAGGTTGCTTCGAGCGCAAGGTAACTCAACACAACCGGTATTCCTGAAGGTGTTGGAAGAATTAAAGGATTTGGGGTTTAATTCTTCACAATCTTTTTTCTCAATAGCATTTCATGCCAAAAGAACGGTAACCAAAACCAAGTAGAAAGATAAAGTTGATGTCTTTAAGAAATGGGGTTGGTCTGATGAAAATGTTCTAGCAAGCATTTAGAAAGCAGACTCAGTGTATGTTACGTCCATTCATAAAATAAATTTAGTGATGAGATTTTGGGTCGATCAGTTGGGTTGGGATGCTATGGCCATTGCCAAACTACCAAGGGTTTTTGGGGCTAGTCTCAGTTCTGCAATATCTTCTGAAGAAAGGTTTGCGAATAAAGAATGCAAGTTTCCGTGCCGGAATTTGTTATCTTGTTCCTTATTTGATTTGATTTTTCGTACAGACTGTTATTGTAGTTAGCTTAGCTAAGTTGTTTCATTTCCGTACTCGGACAAATGTTGGTTTTGTTATAATTGATATTTTTTTCAAAATCATGATGTATATTTGTTGTACTCGTATCGTACGTAATAATACCTAATAATATGCCAGTAATACATGTAAAAGTTGAACTCTTCTTGCATATATGAGCATGGAATACTTTTTTGCGAGTGTTATTTCTTCTTCCAAGTTTGTTTAGTCCAATAATCTATGGCATAAGTTAAGCTATACCGGACTAGGTTGCTGATTTTGTACTGATTTTAGGTTCTAGTTGCAATTTTTGTTACTTTGCAAATATAAAGAATGCAAATAATGACAAATGCATCTGTCATAATGTTCGCGGTACAATTGTAAAGATCTCTCAAATTCCAATATTAAGGCTGTAAATAGGGTTATCAATATCAATTATTCAAAACAATATGCAATTAGCATTATTTAAACTACAACCAATTTATTTGATTTGTTGAACTTATCTTATGTATTTGTCTTACTATTCCAAATATCAGTATAAACTAATTATTGCAGGTTCACAGAAGTAATTCTTCTGATTTCAAAATGCTTTTCCTATGTTTCTCTACTGAATTTTTCTCTCTTGGACGACTGTTTGGCAGATTTCATTACTGTTTCAGATCAAATTTTGGCTGTCCAACTAGAGGATTCTAATTTCTAACTGACCAGCCCTCTGACCAATCATCCCAAGTAAGACTTGGAGTAAGGAATAAATATAGTTAGTATATGAACTTTCTTAAGATGACAATGTTCAAGGATGTAAAACCAATGTAAGAAAAATATGATGTGGTTAATTGTTTGAAATAGGTCAAATGATTCAAGCATGCACAACATTGACGGCAGGAAGCCGAACACTAACAGAAGCAGAAGCCTACGGAACAATTCTGGAACAATCATCACATTCAGATCGAAATGTATTGGAACTTGCAAGAGAATTCTCCTAATTCCAAATTCAAACTTGCCTTAATATGCATGCTCTTATCCATTCACACCTGTGAAATTATGCAGGTTCACTATAAGCTCCAATAAATCCTTTGACAGAAAACCAAGCCTAACTTCCCTTATTTTTAACTCATCTAATGCAAGAATAAGTCATATCACAATCAATAGATTTTGTCAGTACAAGATATTGCAATGGAGCCATCATATCCTATCAAGAATGGTTAGAAACCTTCAGATCACAGAAAACCAATCATGTGTATCAAACCGATCCTGAATCAAATTTGCAAATAATCATTTCACGACAAGTACTTATTTAAAGGTAACCACTAAAAGTCGCATGCCCTAACATGTCTAAAAGATTTTATTCAAAGTTTATAAAGAAGGGAAAGGGCATGAATGGAGGAAGCACTTAAGACTTCGGAGTTGGGTTCGGCTTAAACAACCCTACATTTTTTGTGAGACTTGTATAACACGGAATCATAAGCTTCAAAAGACGAGGTGAAGGTTGATTGTCAAAACTTGCCAACATCCTGTCCAAAGCTCGACCAACTGCAAAAAAACGATCTGGTGTAGCACAAACATACGCCAAACCATCATCATCCGACAGAATTTTCTCAACAATAAATGTTGCAACCTGTGGTGATATACACATTTCATTAGGAGTTATAATTGGTAACTAAATTACTAGTGATTTTGCTGAAACTTTAAAGTGTAGTTTTTATCAAAATTGTGGTGGTTCATGGTGATTCTATTATTCTTACCGGAAATGTTAACATATGTAGATCGATCCCGAATTCAACTACTACCCCTAACATTATGGCTCTCTCCTAACAAACTAACTACTAACATTTTCTTATAAAAAACCTTAATAGTAAAAAGTTTGGAATTAGTGTAAAGGATTTCAAATTCATTGAAGAGAAGAAATATGTTGGAAAAGAAAGTTATTTCACATACAACTTTGTAATCACACATACCCAAAACAAAGAAGGAAATATCAAGTTCAATTCATATAAACAAAATATATTTAAATATGATTTTAATGTTTTTTGGTTTTCGTTCTTGTAGGTTTTTTTATTTAAATCCAGTCTGTAAATTTAAAAGTTGTTGTTTTTAGTCTTTGATGTCATACGTGACAAAAAAAAATAATGTCATGTGTGTGACACAATAAGTTGATTTAGTGACTAAAATCAACAGTTTTTAAATGTGCAGGGACTGAATTCAAACAAAAAACTTACAAGGACTAGAATGAAAAATAATTATAGAGACTAAAACCATATTTAAATCTATTATGTATTTTTCTTAAAAAATAATTAAACCTACTATTTAGCAGTAAATTAGCTAAGAAATAAGAATTGACAAACTCACCGTTTTTGACAATTCTTTGCCAATTTCCATATTGCGTAGGCACAACGGCATTACTTCAGTCGCGAGAAGGAAGCCTATCGCTTCCTTAGTCTTAACCTGTGAATATCATGTATCAACAAGTGGAAATTGTTACAATTGACAAAATACAAACATAAATTATACACATAAAAATAGATTAATACAAATCCATCAATCATGAAAAAAATTAAAATAGAATAATACCTTTACCATTGCAGCAATGACTCCAAGACTGGCAAGTCTTAAATCTTCAAATGGAGCTAACTTACTTGATGTATTAAGGAAGGGATACAAATATATAGGTATGTTAGCTGCATATAAGAAAAGGTAAATTTGAATAATAAAAAGACAATATAAATTTCTTCAAATGTTGTCTTTTTACGAGGAAAAATGATGTTTAAGATAATGTCAAAGCGTTTCCCTTGTATTTCATATAAAAATAATAAGCATTTTAGTTTAATTTAAATGCTTTTATTTACAGACGATTTGTGAAAATATAAACATTGAAAGCAAAAAATACAAGTCACTAAGAGAATGTATGACTACTTGCAAAATAAATTAGAGAGAAAGTTCAATTTTTCACATAGAATTTAGTTACTAGACCTAAGACCTACTTGGTAGATGGTATATCCATTTTACACAAAAAAATTCATTCTATTAGAGAATAAAGAAGGCATAAGATAATTATTTCAATCAATAATTTATGCAATATATAATATCTAAGGGAGGGAGGATTTTACCATCAATTTATGTGACATATTTATCACAGAGAAATATAAAATCCCAAGTCAATGTGTAGTTTGAGCCTATTTGTTTGGTTTCTAACCCTCCCACTTTCTGATGTTACTGATTTCAAAGTAATCTTTCTCAGTTCTGGCCATTATAAATCCCAATAAATTTCCTTGAAGGATAGTGGTAAATTAACTACTAACATTTGACTATAAAAATTCACATTAAGTTGTTAGTGTCTTCATAGCATTCTTGCAATATAAGTTGTAGTTATAACACTATCAAATTGAATTATGTGAAATTGATAAGTTCAACAATAGACGGAAATTAATATTAATTAAGATAAATAAACAAAATAAAATTACCTTTCATGAATGAAAACTTTGTGTCAGGGTGGGAAGCCACACACTGTAACAAAATCATGAGAGAAAGATGATATTATAAAGATATTAGTTTTTCGTATATGAAGAAAATAAAAACAACGGAGAAAAAATTATAATATTTTTGTATGGATACTTTAAACAAGATATAAAATTTGTTAGAACAAACTCATCTCACCTGAAGTAGAGCAAGAGTATTGCATATTCGAGTTGATTGTGCAGCAGTAAGATTTTCTGGTGAAAGAGTAGGATATATTGTAATTATTTCCTGAGGGAAAATTAAAATTTCACTTCATGGTAAGTGCAGGGCCACCAATAAGCACAATTGTAAAAGACTAAAAAATACTTAAAACAATCAAGAAACAAATTAAGCATGAGCAAGGTACTTTGAGCCAATATAAAGTGAACTATTTAAAACAACTTCAAAACTAAACATATCATAACCATTTAGTCTTAACTTTTCCTCGTCAATAATAAGTCACTTTGATTGGAATTGTGAAAGTAAAAGGTTGTTTTACATAAGACATAAAATGGTGAAATATTTGTGTTAACAAATAGGTCAAAAGGTCCTCGTGAACTTATCTCAGTTGGTAGGGACAATGCATAATATATGCAAGGTCCGGAGGTTCAAACCCGACCACAAAAAAAAAAAGGCCAAAAGAGAAAGAAAAATTAATACAAGAAAATATTACAAACAAATGAAAGAAATTTCCTAGAAATTCTACTCTAAATAAAGTCAGCAAGTAAATAATATAAAATGAAGTCACTAGCATACCTGTAAAAATATTGCAATAGTACCAATTGAATTCCACAATAACGGTGCGAGTTCTTGAAACAAATCTGTCATCTGAAATATAAATAACAAAGAAAAATAAAAATATATATGTTAACTATAATATATGAGTAAGCATTGCTAAGTACTAACAAGATTGTAACATATAAAATTCTAATATCAAAGAAAAGCTTGTGAAGCACAACATTAATCCAAGTGATTTTATAAATGGATTTGATTGAACCAGCAACCACCACAATCAATGATATCTATTGTTATTCAATATAGTAGTCGAGATATCGAGTTTATTATTTTCCCAATTCACATTGTCGATCACATGATTAGATCTAATGACTTAAACTTGATGACTACATGGGTGAAATTAATTTTTGATTATAGTGAATGTGGGTCTGATTTTGTAATATTTGTTATCCTAATTTCATATTTCATTGTTCATTTGTTCCTATTTCCTCATATTCACTGTCACACTCTCATTTGCTTTCTCCTTTAACTACATGTATTTCTTCAACCATGTTTCATCCTGATAAAATCATGGAGTGTGACACAATTTTCTCATGAAATAGAGAATGATGCAATAGCTATCCAAAGCTAGTTAATAAAAGAATTTAACGCATATACTAATATTTTATTTTTATATTCACATATAATTAACAAGATAAACATAAATGAATGCTAGTACAAAGCTTCAAATGATATATAGGAAAAAATAAAATATAAAAAATCCTATTTAAAATTTTCATTTTTCTTAAGATACACAAAACAATATAGCTTTTTGACTCATTTGGGATCATAACCGCATCCTAATTCTTGCAAAATACCAAATATGGTTGAATTGAGTAAAAAAATATAAATGGGGCTCATAGTTTGAATCTCCCATAGAGAGTATTCACATTTAATATAGTGTGTCAACTTATCAAGAAGTTGTATGGGATTGGAGCTTAGTTGTGAATTCAGTGAAAAAAATTAAAAAAAAAAAAAGACCCCATAAATTGAAAGATGTATTGGTACAAACCTTGGAGAGCAAATGAAGAGCATTTTCTCGTAGATCGGGGTTGCTCAGTTCAATAACAAGACGCTCAGCGTACAACATCTTGTTGCTAATGGTGCTGGAGACAGATGCAACAGGAAGAAATTTGTTATTCTTCAAGGAGGGTGATTGAGGGGGGAAATTCGCCATTGATGGATGAGAATTATTTGATGTTTGTTCGAATTTATCACTTGTATTTGAGTTTGGGCTTTATTTATCTACGCGATGACGTAATAATGTAAGTGAGAAAATGGTGAGCGGGCAAGTGTAGCAGTATGGAATGACAATCCAACACGTATTTTGCATGCCAGTGGGACTATCCATTGACTATAGGTTATGATAACAAGGAAACGTCTATGTAGGGCCACATAAAGAAAGTTGAAATTCGAGCAATTAGCATTGGAAATTGTAGCGACCCCGACTCTTTTATTATTATTTTTTTATATATCTTTATCTACTATCTACATTAAAGTATAGTTATACCAGTACAAAAGTCATTAGATTTCACTCCTAAATCAATATTGTTTTTCATAATTATAATTTTATGGAAACACAATACAAAATATCAATTGATTAACATAATATTTTTTGTCTTAAATGAACTGTTGATGCCCCTATTTTACCAAAAATATCATTTTAGTCCCCCAATTCAAAATTTAGGTTTTGGTCCATAATTTCATGTATTGTTGCGACTTTAGTCCCAACTCAAATATTTTACCCTAAAAATGGTGAACTTTAACCCAAATAGTAGTGATTCTTTGTATTTTCTCTTTAAATTCAAAATTGAATTAAGAAATTTCCACTTTTTGTGAGCCAAAATTCACCTTATTTTTGGCTAAAAATATGGGTTCTAACCAAAATTGCAACAAAATGTACAATTAGGGGATCAAATTCGAATTTTGAAATGGGGATAGGATTTTCTTTTCAAAATTGAATTAAGAGATTTCCACTGTGTGAGCCAAAATTCACCTTTTGTTTTTGCTAAAAATATGGGTTCTAACCAAAATTGCAACAAAATGTACAATTAGGAGATCAAATTTGAATTTTGAAATGGGGGATAGGAGTTTCGTTTCTAGTAAGGGAATAGAAAATTCATTTAAGCCTTTTTTTTTGTTGCACTTGCTTTTTAATCATAAGCAATAATATCTATCCTATTTCGTTGCATATTAATCGCTATATCTCTTGTAACAACAATGTTTTTGCCACCAAAACTAATTGCCTCTTGAATGCTGTTATAGCTCCACTGATACCGTAGCCGAACATGTTTCTGTTCCCCGTCTTTTTGCCACCAATGTTGCCGCCGTCATACTGCCTTCGACGACTATTGATGACAAGTCCTCTTACGTTATTCTTAACATGTTTTTTTTGTCATTTTTATTTAGTTTTAATATTAGAACAATTGCCTATGGTTTCCAGGACATTTTGTAATGTTTTCTATCTGAGTCGTGTAATTCTAGTTTTTCCCGAAACAAAGAAATTCTAACGTGTTTTGATGTAATTCCAGAAGAAATCATGTAAATCGACAAAGCAAAACATCATGAAGACTTGTGAAGATTTTGGGAAGGTCATGAAAGAAGATTCAAGAGGCCTCAGAAGATATTACAAAGGGGGGAATTATGTTCCCAAGTCCCAAGACATCTTATATGGAAGAAAATACCTAAAAAGACGAAGAAACAATCGATTATCCAACTAGGGCATGAGCCATGCGCCAAGGGCATGACATTTTATGCCTATGCACCCAGCCATGTTGGGAGCGGGTCAAAACTGCTTTTTACACTTTTTAAGTGGAATAAGCCTAGTTTTCAGCCCAAACCCAGGTGGAAACCAAGACTATAAATACAACTCATCTCATTAATAATTTTTCATTCAGAACGAAGCGGTTCAAAAGGAAGGCAAACATTAGGAGCTTCAAGCTCACTCTAAGTCTCTTGAGTATGGTTTTTTTCTTTTGTAATTTGTCTTTAGTTACCATGAGTAACTAAACTCTATTAGGGTAAGATTCTAAGATGAACCTCTATTTATTTGTTGGATAATTTAATTTAAGTTCTTTATATAGTTATTTCAACAATCCTGTTTGTTGTGTGAATTATTTATTTCTGCTAATGACAACCAACCCTGAGATAACGGTACTTAGGGAGGTGACATACCTAATATTGGTGAAAACCTACCCGAAAAAGGAAGTAACTAAGATAATGATTACAATAATTAGGCAAACAATAGTAACTTTAAGGAATTAAATCAGCATAGTAACTTTACTCTTCTTTCATCCTTGGCAAGGTAGACGATATAGAGCTACCCGTTTGTAGAACTACCAAGAAGGAGAGTATGTTGATGTACTTCTAAGATTCATTTATGAGGGGGCCTTTAGGCCAATGGAAATTTAGGAACACTAATTTAAGTCTATGTTTCAATTACCTCTGAGAGAGTAATACCTCACTCTAATATTTCTTACGAATGTGTACGTATCCTATTTGATTGACAACCCTAAACTATAGCGCGCGTATAACCTTTGAAGTAGATAAAATAGTCACAAGGAAGGGGGGGTTTGAATTGTGACCCTTTAAAAATTATTCTGTAACTTAAAAAGTAATTCTCAAGTTGAAACTTGG
>Ga0228711_1002143_pt1 | contig 30007 bp, 9 predicted proteins | sample MedpolnodulmetaG_2_FD_177996 | JGI IMG/M metagenome (GOLD analysis project Ga0228711, IMG submission 177996) | Root nodule microbial communities from Medicago polymorpha collected in Santa Monica, California, United States - brown nodules | ecosystem: Host-associated > Plants > Roots > Nodule... | reverse complement strand
CCAATAAAATCGAAATTAAAAAAAAAAAAAAAAAACAATTCAACCTTAAAACAACAATGCAATAGTATTCAAAAAACTTACTTGTTTTTGTGATTGAAATTGGCTTGGAATGGCTGAAAATCACACCTAGGAGAACCGAAAACGTAACAATGGAGTTTTGGAAACTCCTATGTCTGTTATGTTCTTATAACAGAACATCGGCAGTTAACTGCCAAGGTTTTTCTTGGTAGTTAACTGCAGCCGGTGCCAATAAAATTTGGCAGTTAACTGCCGAGGGGCATTTGAGTAATTTACTTGTGTTTTTCAGCCTTCTCAAATGTGTGAACATCAATTTTATTTTACTATTTGTTTATTCGTTAAATTTTTTCCACCATTTGTTGGATTAATCCAACAATTGACAATATGGCATGAGAAATAGTGTGTGAGAACATTGAAGGAAGGGATCCAAATGCTTTCTATTGTTGGTGTAGCCTAGAAAGGGACCAGGATGCACGAGCCAGTTTTGAAAAAGCCCAGTAGGGTTGTTTTCATTTGTTTTCTTTAAATGGAGTATAATCAGCTATCAAACGTTTGAATAACCTAATTCAGATCCACAAACAGCCCTATCATATCGTTTTCGGTCCTCACTCCCATCCTCCTACATGCAATTTTTGTATTCTTTCTTCCTGGTCAGTGCTTCCAAGTCTCTTCTCTGTTATTTTATGTTTATGGTCCCCTTGTCTTGTTTAAAGATAGCCCCCACTTGCCCTCTCTTTTTGTTGATTTGTTGTGTTATTTCTACTCTCATTGATTTACCATTTCAATCTCGAACTATTTTGAAATTCATATACAATGTATCAGCTTATTAAGTTTTTCTGTGTGTTGCTTGTTTTTACTTCAAATGTTGTTTTTAAGATTTCATAATAAGATTTGATTTACGAGTTAGAAAAAAGTTCTTCTGATTCATGATTCGAAAACCTCAGATGCACCTAATTATTATTTAATGAATAGACAAAAGAAGATATGCATAGATCTTGGGTGGATCGACAGAAGAAAAAAAGATCTTTAGTGGATCGACTGTAAAAAAAAAGATCTTGATTGGATCGATATACAAAATCTTGTGTGTTGAATTTATTCATGAAAGTGTATTTTCCTGCTTAAGTATATTCATAAGGTTTGATGTTTAAAAGTATTATGGTTTGTGTTTTTATTATTTCTTTGATCCCTTTTTGAATGTATCAGGTGCTAGATTTCTAGGAAAATCAAATGCATCATGCTAAATTTTGGCTTGCACCCACGAATCAAGTAAATGACCTAACATGCTCAAGTTTTCCTAATAATCAAGAAAGAAGTCTTCCAGATCACATATACGTTTCTTCTTTTTCTTTACGTGATAAAAGTAACCTCTCTAATGATGACACACCTAAAAGGCATTCCTTTATGACCATGTGGCAAATGGAGACAACTAAAATCAATTTAACCTCTGATCCTCTTTGGTGTATACTTCTAAGTTCGACTCCTAGAGTTTTGCAAATAGTTGGCGTGATCTCTGTTCAATGTGATTCCTATTCTAAATGAAGGTTGATTCCAACAAAGAAAAAATATGGCGAAATACGTGAACATACCCTTAAAATCCTTTTTTTTGTGATAAAGCTCGGGAGTGGCGATGTGATATATCTTATGATGATCCAGAGGATGTTTCTTGAGATATTATCTTCGAGCATTGCATTAAAAATAATGTATTTCATTCTTCTGATTATGTCAATCTATTTATTTCACTAATCATATATATCATTTCAAAATTCATCTCAATTGTATCAGGTGGCTTTTCTAGCTTATCGATAGCCCAAATCATATTGACATCCTGATAAACATCCTCTGAATCATCACAAGATATATTGTGTCGCCACTCCGGAGCTTTATCACAAACAAAAGGATTTTGAAGGATATGTTCACGTAATTATTCATGTTTTTTCTTTGTTGGAATGAACCTCCATTTAGAAAAAGAATCATATTGAACAATGAACGCGCCAACTATTGGCAAAACTCTAGGAGCTGAACTTGGAGGTTTACAGCAAAGAAGATCAAGGGTAAGTTAATTTCGGTTGTCTCCATTTGTCACAGGGTCATCAAGGACTGACTTCTTAGGCATGTCATCATTAGATAGGTAACTTTCATCACCTGAATAAGAAGGAGAAGAAACATATATGTGATACAGAAGACTTCTTTGCTAATTATTAGGAAATTTTGAGCCTGTTAGGTTGACTTGGTTCTTGGGTGTAAGCCAAAATTTATTACGATGCATTTGATTTTCCTAGAAATCTAGCACTTGATACATTCAAAAAAGGATCAAAGAAATATTAAAACAATAAACCATAATAAACATCAAACCTTATGAATATACTTAAGCAGGCAAAATCACTTTCTTGAATAAATTCAACGCACAATGATTTTTTAGTCATTATTCTTGTGACTGTATATCGATCCTCTCGAGATAATTTTTTTCTTTCTATAGTCAACCCACCCAAGATCTATGCATGTCTTCTTTTGTCCATTCATTAAATAATAATTCAGCATAGCTGAGGTTTTCAAATCATGAATCAAAATAACTATTTTCTAACTTGTAAATCAAATCTTATTATGAATCATAAAAACGACAGTTGAAGTAAAAACAAGGAACATACACAAGAACTTATAAGTTGATACAACGTATATGAATTTCAAAATAGTTCAAGATTGAAATTATAAATCAATTAAAGTAGCAATAACACAACAAATCAATAGAAAGAGAGGGCAAGTGGGGACTGTCTTCAAATAAGAAAGGGGTCTGTAAACATAGAATAATAGAGAAGAGACTTGGAAGCACTGACCATGAAGAAAGTATACCAAAAGTGCATGTAGGAGGATTGGACTGAGGACCTAAAACTATATGCTAGGGGTGTTTGCGGATCTAAATTAGGTTATTCAAAAATTCGATAGCTGATTTTTCTCCATTTAAAGGGAAAAAATGAAAATAACCCAACTAGGCATTTTCGAAATTGGCTAGTGTGTCCTGGTCCCTTTATGGGATCACCCACAGTAGAACGGACTTGGATCCCCTCCTGTCGTGTTCTTACACATTATCTCTCATGCCCTATTGTCAACTGTTGGATTAATCCAACAGATGGGGAAAAAATCATGATTAAGTAAAACAGTAGAAATGGAATTGGTGCATATATGTGCAAAATAAAGTAAAAAAGTAAAGAGACACAATTTGATCCTTGATTATACCATCAAATAAGTCGTGATTAAGTCATTGCACTACAAGTGCAAGAAGATTACATAGGCAAAAAGCAACCCAACTATGAGGCATTAATTAGTCATAAGTTATACATTCCATGTTCTTAAATATTACATATCCAAAAAGAAACTCAACTAGGGGGCATAATTTAAACAAGTCTAAATATTACATTTTCCAAAAGTATAATTTAACCAGGCATCAAGCATCATTTCTTTGGAAATCCTCCATGAATTAGGGTTGAGTAGAACCGAATGGCTGATAACTTGGATATGACATTCTAATAACTCCAGGAGCAGTTGGATGTGGTGGAGCAGGACCCCTCATTGGTGTTTGCGTAGACTTCTCAATTGAAATAACTGGTCATCTCATGCCATACCTCCTTCTACTCACTCCCTACAATGAAATCGATCAAATCAGTCCCTTGATTTCTAAAATTTTCAATCAAATCAATCCCTAAATTCTTACAGTTGCTGTCAAATCGATCCTTAAAAGAGGGGTAAAAGAGGAAAAACAGAAAAATTGAAAGTGAAAAGTTAAAACTCAAATTTGTAACGTTTCCATCAAATTGGTCCATGTACACGTGCCTGACTGGATGACACGTGGACATCACAACACAACATGCAAGATGACACATCAACCTCACTAACGGAGGGATGACTTTGATGGACGTTTGTTAAATTCATGGACTAATTTGATATTTAGAAAAATTGAGGGACGAATTTGGCTGGTCGTTGCAAATTCAAGGACGAATTTGGGTATTTACTCCATGTCAAACACTTTTTGCCACCCATACTCCTGGACCTGGATTTGTTGTTGTAGCAAATTCGCACAATTTTCTACAATAGCAAATCTCGACCATCAATCTATGATCCGACGGTTCCAAGTTCACAACATGAATTTCAACAATTTCAGCTAGTATAAGATCTTGACCATTCTCTTCAAATCAAACGGTGCAAAACAACTACTACGTCCATGCAGGAATTGCGTTATAACCAAATCTCCCATACTCCTCCCTAAACAGTCCCAATCAAACTATAGAGTTTCAATTGTCTACCCAACAAACGGCGCCTTTTTTTTCCTTGAAATTCTTCATCTTTCTCATTCACCACTCCATGAACACTCCTTCAACCCTTTAACAACAAAACCAAATCCCATCTTCACTCATAAACAACAACAAGTAAAATCAATGCTTCTCAAATGTTTCGTTCTTTCCTCTTCAAAAAACCCATTCTCCTCTCACTCACACAACGCTCTTTTCACTCTTCCATTCCTCTCCAATGGAAGCTTCGTCAAGAAACAACAAACCTCCCTCACCCCGAACTCCTCGACCGAATCACTCGCCTCCTCATCCTCAACCGTCCTCAATCCCTCCACAATCTCACCTTCAAATACTCCGACCACCTCACTGATTCCCTCCTCCGTCGCCTCCGTCTCCACCCTTCCGCTTGCCTCTCCTTCTTCCATCTCGCCACACAAAACTCTCATTACCGCCCACATTCCCTTTCCTACTCCATCCTGCTTCACATTCTCACCCATGCTCGTCTTTTCCCCGAAGCAGCCACTGTTCTCCGCCAGATTATGGACCTTCATTGCACGAATAACTACCGTGCATACGCGGTGTGTAACCATGTGTTCGTGGTTTATAAGGAGTTTGGATTTTGTTCTGGTGTTTTTGATATGTTGATGAAGGCTTTTGTGGAGAAAGGGATGACGAAACATGCACTCTATGTGTTTGATGAAATGTCGAGGATTGGTAGAGTGCCAGGTTTAAGGTCGTGTAGTTTCTTGTTGGGTAAGTTAGTTCAGAAGGGGGAAGGGAGGATTGCGGTTATGGTTTTTGATCAGATTGTGAGGATTGGGATTGTTCCGGATGTTTATATGTGTAGTATTGTTGTCAACGCGCATTGTCAGGTTGGGAGGGTGGATGTTGCTATGGAGGTTTTGGAGAAAATGGTTAAGGAGGGGTTGGAGCCGAATGTTGTTACGTACAATGGTTTGGTTAATGGGTTTGTTGGTCGAGGGGATTTTGAAGGAGTTGAGAGGGTGTTGAGGTTGATGTCTGAGAGAGGGGTTACACGGAATGTGGTTACTTGTACGATGTTGATAAGGGGGTATTGTAAGAAGGGGAAGATGGATGAGGCGGAGAAGTTGCTTCGGGAAGTAGAGGAGGATGAGTTGTTGGTTGTTGATGAGCGTGTTTATGGTGTGTTGGTGGATGGTTATTGTCAAATGGGGAGAATGGATGATGCTGTTAGGATTCGAGATGAGATGTTGAGGGTTGGATTGAAGATGAATATGGTTATATGTAACACGTTGATTAAGGGATATTGTAAGCTCGGTCAGGTTTGTGAAGCGGAGCGAGTGTTTGTGGGGATGGTTAATTGGAATTTAAGGCCGGATTGTTATAGCTATAATACACTTTTGGATGGATACTGCAGAGAAGGGAAAGTGAGCAAGGCTTTTATGCTTTGTGAGGAGATGTTAGGAGACGGGATTACTCCAACAGTTGTGACGTATAATACTGTTATCAAGGGCTTGGTCGATGTGGGTTCCTATGATGATGCTTTGCACCTTTGGCATTTGATGGTGGAAAGAGGTGTGGCTCCGAATGAGGTCAGCTGTTGTACTATGCTTGATTGCTTTTTCAAGATGGGAGATTCTGACAGGGCCATGATGCTTTGGAAAGAAATTTTAGGTAGGGGTTTTACTAAGAGCACAGTTGCATTCAATACGATGATCAGTGGATTGTGTAAGATGGGGAAATTGATGGAAGCTGAGGGTGTTTTTGACAAGATGAAGGAACTTGGATTGTCACCGGATGAAATAACGTATAGGACTTTGAGTGATGGATATTGTAAAAACGGTAATGTTCAGGAAGCTTTTAGAATTAAAGGTGTGATGGAAAGACAAGCAATGTCTGCTTCCATTGAAATGTACAATTCCCTTATTGATGGACTCTTTAAGATTAGGAAGTTGAACGATGTTACTGATCTCCTTGTTGAGATGCAAACAAGAGGATTATCACCAAATGTTGTTACCTATGGAACCCTTATTTCTGGTTGGTGCGATGAACATAAGCTGGACAAAGCTTTTCATTTATATTTTGAGATGATTGAAAGAGGGTTCACTCCCAATGTAGTGGTTTGTAGCAAAATTGTTAGCAGCCTTTATCGGGATGGTAGAATCACTGAAGCTACTGTGATCCTAGACAAAATGTTAGATTTTGATATTCTTGCAGTTCATAATAAATGTTCTGATAAGTCGGTCAAAAACGATACAAGTTTAGAAGCTCAGAAAATTGCTGATTCGCTTGATAAAAGTGCTATATGTAATTCTCTTCCAAATAATATTGTGTACAACATAACTATAGATGGACTTTGCAAGTGGGGAAAGCTCGATGAAGCAAGAAGTGTTTTGTCAGTTTTGATGTCTAGAGGTTTTCTTCCAGATAATTTCACATACTGTACATTAATTCATGCCTGTTCAGTTTCTGGCAATGTGGATGAAGCTTTCAAGTTAAGGGATGAGATGTTGGAGAAGGGTCTCATTCCAAATATCACAATATATAATGCATTAATAAATGGTTTGTGCAAATTAGGAAATATTGATCGAGCACAGAGACTTTTCTACAAACTTCATCAAAAGGGTTTGGTTCCTACTGTTGTCACCTACAATATACTAATTGGTTGTTACTGTAGAATTGGTGATCTTGATAAAGCCTCAAAATTGAGAGAGAAGATGACAGAAGAAGGCATTTCTACTCGTACTCTACCTTGATCAGCGGTTGTTTGGGAGAACTATACATTATGGGATAGGCAGGGTTTAATCAAATTCTTGCCTGATACTCATAAACTTTGCTACATGCAACTTTGAACAGCTTAGTTACATCATTCCCACAGCTCAAATTTTGCTATATGCAACAATTTTGAACCAAATCCACCATAGAAAAAAATCATTTCTTCATTCAAATTTATAGATTGGCAATGGTCAAGTGCTCCTGTTTATTCAGCCATAAGCACCGAAGCACCATACTTGAAAATCTCAGAGTTTCATTCTTTGTTCATAAAGTTAGGCATGCTTCGTAAACCTTTGCACTTTTAATCACTAGGAAGCTAAACAAGTTAGAAGGTACCTCATATTTCATGTTCATATATAGCTAAATAAGATGCTTTCTACAAGATTGATGTTATCTATCTTGTCACTTTCTCAGTACATTGACTCAGATGATATGCTGTATATGTTACCAACATAGGAAATATATTGAAGAAGCAAGATGGTATTGATCAAGCGGTGGCTTGAATTATGGTTGGAGGCTGAGTTTTCATCGAATCCGCATCAGCATTTCATCGATTAGAAAGGGAAAAGGACCTTATTTCTAGACAAAGCATTGTATTTTGCGACACAGACTCGCTAGGTCAATGATCCTTCAGGCCTTTGAAATATCTTGAAGACAGAAAACATCTGCATTCTTGATTCTGTCTTGAATGAAGTCATACGGAAGTGCTACACATTAACAAGCAGGTAGAATTGTGATAGAATTCAGCTAAGTTTATGGGTGGTTGTTGGATAATATAAAATTATAAGAACAACTCATTCATCATAGTCAATACGCAACACCAATGGCCTTCCGCTCATGAAAACTGCATGACCTGGATTCGAATTTGAGAATCCTCCATTGGTAGGAAATTTGTATTCACATTGTAAATTATCACCGTGATTGGTGATTTTCTCTAAGCTTAGAATGGGGAGAACTTCACTCACCTTAATCTTTTTTCGTTTGCCCAAAAATATTCCCCGTCATTCTTTTGTTACACATAGTTTGTCCAGCAATTATTAGAAGCTGAGGTTAAACCACAGAGATAGCTTTCCCAGTGAGCTGATTTTTTCCAATTAATTATTTATTACTGTTTTGACTTGTGAAATAAAAGTTCATTTTTATAGGCTCGATGTACCAACATTATCATTATCATTGGTTACCACTACAGCACTACTATTTCTCAAAATTAGGACAGTCCTATTTTTTCTCCATGGTCACTTGCTCAGGTTCTTGATATCGTAATAACTGTGTATGTTGTGATTGATAAAGCATGCTGTTATTATTTTGAATGCCCTACAATAAAAGGGAGCATTTGTTGGTGCCTCAATACTTTAACTCCAAATTATTTTTTCCTTTCATATACCTGCTGTCTGTGGTTTCAGTTGAGCATTTCCCCCCATGGTTTTAAAAAGATGATTTAGAAAGGCTGTAAACAGGATTTACAATTGTTTGTAGAACTTATTGTCTGTTGACATTTTTGAACTGCCAAGGGCTCTTTCTGCATTTGATTTTTATTCGTCGTGGTTATGTTGAAACAAAACATTCATATTTTCATATTTATTTTTCTTGTGCATCCTGTTTGTTGGACTTGTTTGCTGAACATAAATTGAAACTGGGATTTTTCCATGTCGTTTCTGTGCATCCCTTGTGGTATGCAGTTCCCTCGTGGATGTAATGTAACAAAATTAAGGGTTATTGCTCTTGCATTCGAAGGGGGCTTTTCAGGCATGCCCGAATTTGGTCTGTGTCGTAGTGGACTAGTTTTCTTGATAAAATAACAGAGCTTAGACATTGTTACACATTCTCTTCTTTTTGTTGCATTCAATATTTTCAATCCTCTACTAAGATATATTTGGTCCAAGTATTGTCCTCAAAATCCTTAAAGCTGTAAATCTTCACAGTTATGTGAATCAAGCATATTAAGGATGGGCTTCTTTGCTGATGGCTACTGGATTAGACTAAGGTACCTTATGATTAATAATAGCACCTTTCACATGACTATTTGTCATTGGGTGTGGGCAAACTATTTTCTTAAATTTATTCTCCATTTCCTATCTTTGGGATTCTGAGGTTAGTTTATGGAATGAACATCCTGATCAGTTTAGTTTCATGTCTTTCTATTTTGATATTATGGATTGGACCAAGTAAGCTCTATGCAACTGATTCTTTTGTCATGTTTAATTATCAGTTCCTTTTATTTCCAAGCAAGGGCTGCAAGGTGTGTGATGCCTTTTACTCTGGTTAGTTCCGTTATGATTTTCCTTGCTATTATGAATGATATGGTATTTAGACTTTCAATGACTTCTAATAGATGTTGTTTATGGTTAGTCTATCGATGCGTTTTTCTTTCTTTTCAGATTATGACAAACCAAGCCATTCATTGGCTTCTTACTCAATTCCAATTTATGACGATACTGATCATAAGTATCATATTGTATGCTTTGCTTCATGTCTGTGATCATCAATTTTCTTGCATAAATCATTAATTGTGTCATTTTAGAAATTAATATCCAAGAAAGATGAAATGGGCTCTTCTATTTAAAAAGATAATATTTGCTCGCTGTTCATAACAAACTTTGCAATCTTTATTATTGTTCGAGCAGTTGAACTTCATATATATTGTATAGTTATAGTTTTGGTCTTTCATTGGCCAAACTCTGCTAATTTTTGTGAATTTTATACACTTAAGCACACACCCATATCTTGAATTATGACATGTCTTCACGCCTCCCTGCTTATGCTAAACATGAATGCAACTGCTGAACCCAAACAGAGTCCTTTTAGATCTCACCAGTCATGTGAGTGCGATATATCTGATGTTGTGTGCCTATTGCAGGTTATGGGATGGACCAAGAGATTGGGCCTAACACCTGAAAGGGGGCAAAACAAAGAATTAGAAGAGCCCCTGAGTGGCTTAAGGATTATGCATTAGCAGGAAAACGGTTATCTCACCTGGATTCTAGAGCACCTACTTTCAGTTAGAACATTCCTCAATTTAGGGGACACCCCACATCTCACCTTTCTGTTAGTATTTCTTGTTTATCCTGCTAGCTTTGTAATTGGATTTCTGCCAATAGCAAGAGATCCTAGTAGCCAGGGAAATAATATCTTCACTATAAGTCATCCCAAAATCCACTATTTGCGCTTACTTCGAAAGTTCCCAAACTTGCGTTGATTTTAGCTCATCTCTTGTAAAATTGGAAGTCCCAGCTTTCTGCTTGAAAGCTAAAATGATGTTAAAGTTTGAGCTACATAGCAGGTATCCTCATTTTGATTATACATTAAAGTTTTTCAGTCTTGACTCCACCTGGTGAATTTAATCAAATACTATTTACTTGTTGCGATCAAAGATTTTGTTGGGCTGCAGTTGGTTTTTGGAAGTATTAAACGAGTGTATAAAGATTTATAAGTGAGTAAAGAGAATTAATTTTATTCCTTATTCTCTCAGTTAGTAACTGTTGAAGGATACTAGAAGTCTCACATGGACTAGAATGAGCAAGATTTCTTGGGCAAGAGAAACACTAACAACATATTTTTTTAACACACTCTCCTATTTGTTAGAATTCATTTAGTTCCTATCAAATTAATGTGAGATCTACATGGTTTAGCCGGTCCATTTTCCCAAGCTTAGACCCATGCAATGGACCAACTCCTAATTTCCAATGGTGTAGAAATCTCACATTGAATACTATATGGCCCGAATAATGGTTACAAGTAGGGTGTAATCCCCATCTTATAAGCCGATTTTATGAAATTTTGAGGTTGAGTTAGGGTTAACCGTTAACCCAAGTTCCATGAGTAACCTTACTTAAAAATGTATTCTTTTCTCTTTAGAGGTGGTTATCCTTTTGGTATGTTAACATTTGATATAAACTTTCAAAATAATGAACAATTAGTTGATGTTGATTATGATGTTCCTTTAGTTCAGATATTTTTATATTTGATGCTATTCAATATGTATTGGAGAAAGTTTTTCCCTGCAATTATTAGTTTGGATTTTCATAGTATTACATGACAGAATACTCCTCTGTTTCTTTGTTATTTATGTGCAGATAACAAAAAATACCCAATTTTAAAAGCAAGTTTAGATTCATAGTATATTTTTGGGCCAACAGTCCATGCTAAATGATGTGCCCTTGTTTGTTTGTTTGTCTGTCAACTTATGAATTTCTTTATGAGTCATGGTAATTTGTGCTATAAGTTAAGGAGCTATAAAAAGGAATTAAAAGACAAGTTTTATCTTTAAAAGATAAATTTTTAAACGTTTAAAATATTAAATGCACAATTTCCAAGAAAATACTTCAATATTTAATTTCTTTACTTGTACCCTAAGGGCACAAATTAGCATTTCCCACGTGTGGATATTTTAGTGATGATATTTTTGGTTCTATTATTACCCAGAAAACAAACAAGTTTGTGGGACATTAATCGAAATGTAACATATACATGATTTACTTGATGATGTTGGTGGTCTGGAACTGGTGCACTGTCTTTTGATGAACAAAACCTAGAAGCTACATTGCTAGGAAATGTCATAATCTCATAGAGGTACATTGCTAGCTAATTAGAGACCAAACTTTTAACTATATGATGGCTATATACACTGCACCTTGCATGTGAATGAAGACAAAAATTGGGAGGACAGGTCAAAAAGCACGAAGGAGGCTGACAGCATAACAGAAAAGAGATAAACACATGAGTAGGGCAATACAGGAAAAGGAAAAGAAAATTTATAAAAAGTAAAATAAATAAATAAATAAAGAAAAGAAAAAATAAGTGAAAGAATTACTAGAGTCTGGAGAAGAACAACGAGGAACACCCAGACCCAGTTGGTGCAACTATGCAGAAAGAAGACACAACAGTTTTGAGGGTGTAAAAATAATAGAAAGTAAGGACACCAGTATAAAAGGAAAAAATATAGGTGCATTTCGTTAGGTGCTTTTCGTATGGTTTTTAACTATACTATCTATGATTTCCTCAAATCCATAATTTTCCGAAAGTTTAAAAGGGCAACCCGGTGCACTAAAGCTCCCGCATACGCAGGGTCCGGGAAGGGGTCCCACCATTTGGTGTATTGTATGCAGCCTTACCCTGTTTTTTACACAAGAGGTTGTTTCCAGGACTTGAACCCTTGACCTTCTAGTCACATGACAGCAACTTTACCAGTTGCGCCAAGGTTAAAACCAAAAAAGATGTATTTTTGGTTAAAAGTTATATGAAAAACACCTAAGGAAATGCACCTTAGTTTTGTCTAGTATAAAATAGTAGGCAAGTATTACAAGTTACAAATAATTGGGTAGCTGTCGAGTCCTGCATCCCTTCATTTGTGCTGTCCTTCATTCATGTTTTAAACAGTTTTATACCTATGTCGTATGAAGTATGAACTATGAGTTTCATAGGTTACGAGTAACTAACACATCAGTAAAAATATAATGACATGAATAAATCAATGATTTACTGGTCTCTACAACACATATTGCAAAGCATAGTGATTAGAAAAAGTAACTTATCCTGCTGGTTGAAATCAAGTAATAATCATTTCTAAAACTATGCTACTTAATGTAAGATGTTGATAGATCGCTAATTCTTTTGACATAACTGAATCAATAGTGTAAAACATTCTTATGTGGATAGAGAGCATTGATAATGGACGGCATCAAATCACAAAATGGAAATCCTATGTTAATGCACTCTCTTTCCTTTTTGATATAAGGTGATGGAAGTGGAACCTCAAGCTATTTTTTGGTGATAGAATGGCACAAGAGCTCAGGGTAGTAGTACTATGAAAATTGGTGGGGATACTTGTAAAGAGAATCACAATTTTGTGTCTTATCCTCTGCTTACATGTAACCAGGTTGAAATTTCTTCTATTCTATAATTATATCACCTTACATGTATGTTTATCTTTAATTTTTAACTTTCTGTTATACCACCTCTCAAAAAAAAAAAAAAAAAACTTTTTGTTATACCTCATTAGTAGTTGGTATTACTTTAGGGATTGAGATTTTCCTTTGGTGGGAAATTTTGTACTTTATGCATGTTGCATTGTGGAGTGTTCAATTTTAATTGGACGACTCACATATCAACTGCATAATTAGGGATAAAATGTGATTAATCTTTAGTTGTTTGACTGATCAAACGTTTCACAATGCACGGCTGTGTTAGGTTTCCTAGCTAGATAGAATCCTGATCCCTTATTTTAGTTTTCAATTGATATGTTTGGTTGAGATTTTTCTCCATGAAAAGAGAATAGACTCTCTTCTCAATAGACTATTTACGCTTGCTTTGTAAGATACTTTTTATTAAAGCGCGTTTTAAGCCTCTCAAATTCTAAAACAATTGTTTTTCTTGTAGCTGATTGTAACTACATCTACTCACTAAGCCATTGGTTTATTTTCGCTCATATTGATTAGCACACAGTTCATAATATTCATCTTAATACCTAACAGGTTTTGATACAAATTCGCTGGATGTTAGTGATACCAAGGAAATCCTTCCAGCAGTATGGCTATTCCAAATCTGGATTTAAGCAACGCCCCGCTTAACCTGCATCATTGTGTCCCTTCTTTAGAAGGAGAGCTTCATTTGTTATCGGAGGTCACCCTACTAATCCACATATATGTGATTAATCTGCCTTTCATTATACAACTAGCAGCCATTATCTTTATCATAAACTGCACTAGAGTTAAAGTTGCAACTGAGAGCCATTTGTTTCGTCATGCAGTACATAGATATGTATATACATCTGGCAGCCATCACCATATATTGATAGCACCAACATTATTAACTTTGCATTAATATGTCATAATCAACCGTAGTACTCATATTCAAGCCTAAGAATGAATTATACGCTCATTTACAACGAAAACTGCATTTCCAATGGTTCCTGGCGCCTGAATACCAGCGCTGGCTCTCTGCTAACTGGCACCTAGCGCCAGGCTCTGCCTTATACTGATTTCTTCATGAAAAATCTGTTGATATGTTGCTTAAGGCATTTGTAGAGAAAGGGATGACTTGGATGAAATAAGGAGGATTGGTAGAATGTCTGGTTTAAGGTCTTGTAGTTTCTTGTTACCTAAGTTAGTTAGCTAAGTTACAGTGCCCAAGTTCTAAGAGTAACATTACTAATAAATATATTCTTTTCCCCTAGAGGTGGTCATCCTTCTGATATGTTATTATTTGATATAAACTTTTAGTTTAATGACCAATTAGTTGGTGTTGATTATGATGGTCCTTTTGTTCGGATATTTGATAAAATTTTAGATATTTCAATATTGATACTTTTCAATATGCAGTGGAAATTTTTTTTTCTGCAATTATTAATGTCATGATGGATTTCATAGTACCATTCCCTCCGTCCCTATATCTAAGCACCCATTTGACTTTATTTTTGTCCCTAAATGTAAATCCCTTTTCAAATTACTAGATGCATTTATTATTTTTTTTTCCTAAACATACCTCTAATTAATGCTACTAACTTGTCTTGAAATATGAAAAGTCAAATTTAATACACATACAAACAAAAGACAATTTGGTAATATTAACACACAAAATAGACACATTAATTACACAAACAACTTTTCTTAAGAAATGTGAAAAAAACAAAGGGTACATATAGGGACAGAGGGAGTATATAATAGAATAATATTCGTTTCTTTGGTATTTATTTGGCAGGGTATGGAAAAATAGACAATTTTAAATGTATGTTTAGATTCGTGGTATGGCTCTTTTTGGGCCAACAGTCCATGATAATTGATGTACCCCTTGTTTGTTTGTTTGTCAACTTATGAATTTCTGGAAGGATCATGCTAACTTGTGCCCTTCCCTAAGGGCACAAGTTATGGAGGTAAAAAAGGAATTAAAAGACAAGTTTTGATATTGAAAATAAATTTTTAAACTTTTAAATATTGAATGCACAATTTCCAAGAAAATACTTTTATATTTAGTTTCTTTACTTGTGCCGAAAGAGTATAAATTAACATTTCCTTCATGTAGATATTTTAGTGATGATATTTTTGATCTATTATTACCTGAAAAACAAACAAGTTTGTGATGATATTAATAGAGATGTACAATGTACATGATTGACTTGATGATGTTGATGGTCTGGAACTGGTGCATTGTCTTTTGATGAACAAAACTTAGAAGCTACAATGCTAGGAATGTCATTATCTCATAGAGGTACATTGCTAGCTAATTAGAGACCAAACTTTTAAGTATATGATGGCTATATACAGGGCACCGTGCATGTGAATGAACACAAAAATTGGGAGGACAAGTCAAAAAGCACGAAAGAGGTTTGACAGCAAAACAGAAAAGAGATGAACACATGAGTAAGGGATACAGACAGATGAAATACAGGAAAAAGAAAAGAAAAATTATCAAAAAAATAAGTGAAAGAATTACTAGAATCTGGAGAAGGCCAGAAGAAGACCCAGATCCAGTTGGTGCAACTATGCAGAAAGGATACGCAGAAAGAACACCCATAGCTGTGTTTATATACCTATGTCGTATGAACTGTATGAGTTTGATAGGTTCTACATGATTAAGTCAAAGACTTACTGGTCCATATTGCAAAGCTTAGTGATTTGACAAAGTAATTAATCCTGCTGGTTGAAATCACGAACTAATCATTTCTAAAACTATGTCGCTGTTAGATATAAATAGATAACTTATTCTACTTCCTCCAATCTATATTATAAGAAATAAGAAAAGTTTACCTTTTAAATTCGTTGAATAACTAATATATTTGATTTAATATAGATCAGATATATTGGTTATTCAATAAATGTTAAAAGTGAGTTTTTTCTTATAAGAGACCGGATGGTGTATTTGAAAAACTAAATATCCAATGAACATTCTTATGTAAATGGATAATGGAAGCCATCAAATCACAAAATGAAAATCCTATGTTGTTATATTGTCTTTTATCCAATTTGATATGAAGTGATGGAAATGGGACCTGAATCTAACTTTCTCTGATAGAATGGCACGAGAGCTCACATGTAAAGAGAAACACAATTTTGTGTCTCCTATTGGTTTGTTTTGATCATTCAGTGGCTTATCCTCTGCTAACATGTAACCAGGTTGAAATTTCTTCTATTCAATAATTCTAGTACAATGTATGGTTGTTTGTAAATATTTTACTTTATGTTATTACGCAGTTAGTAGTTGGTATTATGTTAGGGATTGAGATGATCCCTAGTTGGGAAATATTACTTGATGTAGTTATGCATTGTGGGGTGTCCGATTTTGATCGGACGGCTCACGTTTCAACTGCATAATTAAAGATAAATTGTGTTATTGAAATTTAGTTGTCAGATTCATCAAACATTCCACAATGCACGACTGCGTTAGATTTTCTCACTACATAGAATCTTGATCCATTAAGTTAGTTTTCAATTGATAGTATGTTTGGTTGATATTTTTTTTCAATGCAAAGAGAATAATTGACCTTAATAGACTACTTACGATTAACGCTTATAATTAGCATCTATTTTCATTCTTTTTTGATTTTTTTTTATATTAAAATGAGTTTATTAGATGATAGTCAGAAAAGTACAATGAGTACTCAACCCAAAACACATATATGTACAAAAGATACTCGACCTAAAATAACACCTTGCACTAATTGTTAAGGCAAAACAATGGATTTGAATATCGTTGATAGTATAAATTAGGACCCTCTTTCTTCCTAGCTATAAACCATCTTCAAGAGATTGGTTATAGCCTCATCCATCAAACCCTCCACATCGGAATCTTTGAAGAAAGAACAACCCCATCAGACGCTTCCCTAATCATCCAAATAGTTGTATGTCAAATAAGAGTGAGACATTTTTTTGTGTTTGTTGTTGAAAGAAGATGAAGAGAAATAGTCTAAACCATATTTTGAGGTATAATCATCAATGTTCTGATCCATTAAAAAATGGTATACCAAACTCTCATTGCAAAACCACATTACAAAACACAATCCGAGATTAAATCTCCCACCAAAACACCCCTTCTAACTAAATTCCCCCCGGTGGGAATCTCCCACCAAACCATCCCATCTATTTTCGTTCTTCTAGTATGGTATCAAACGGGAATTAAACAAAATCCATCAATTTTCAATCATTCTGACAATCTTATACACTTAATTTAACTCCTTTAAGGTGATCTCATTAATTTAACTCCCTTAAAAGCTCCCAAGCTTTGAGTTAAGCAACTATTTATTCTAGAGAAGTGGTGGAGCCTACATAAATTTAACCCTATAAGAGAGTGAATATTAGAGTAAATGTTAAAAGTAAAGTGTTTCTAACATTTTTCTTCAAAAAAGTGACTAGTTTAGTCATTATTTACCAGAAGTTGCTACTTGATCCTTATATAAGTGGTGTAACCCCTTGATATAAATATCTTTTGCTCATTTTAATAAAACTTTTTATTTTTAGTCTTGTATGTTTTCTATTTATGACCCTTGAACTATCAATCAATCATAGTCCAAAAGAATTTTCTCTAGGCTCATAATTATCAACATGCTCTATTTAATGGTAAAACTAAACAGTTTTTTATGACACGACAAGTAAGATAATTACAAAATATAGAGAAGCACATACTTCCAAATCTAGAAGAGTCAAGAAGGTAGCAAACATATTTTGATGAAGAGTTAGTGTTTGCTCGAACTGACAGTTGCAACTTGCAACAATGACTTTGTGTTTTTATCACCTTTACACTATTATACTTGCACGGGGTTACCTTAACTTGTAATCAATCTTATCTAAGTATTGAAAAGTAGTCCAAAATATCAATAATATAATTGTCACATGAATATATAGGCTGGAAAATATGATCTAATAGGTTGATATGAATGGCATGCATTTGAAGACAGATTGACAAGATCATTCTATGAGGGAACATCAATATAAGATGAAGCCAATATGGCACAACATTGACACCGAGACTGCAACACAATTTTAAAAAGATAACATAATTTAATGTAATCATAAATGTCATTGTCTTATTAATGTCAAACATGATACATACGGATACTGAGACACGCTTACCATCATAAGTGTCCGTGCGACATATAATGGAGTATAACTAAAAGGTAAGTAATTTATTTATCTATGATTGATTATATTTTAAAATCATCCGTTTTTAATTGGATATGTTCCCTATTCCCCTTTTTCTACCACACCATGTAGTTTGAGGTACTTAGTTGATGTCTGCTGAACTGTGTTTTTGGACCACCCGCATATGCAAACCATGTTGTGGTCCAAAAAAATGGATAATTCAATTCCTTCATATTATGAAATTGCTCTATAATTCTAAGAACACGTGTTAATTATCAATACTAACCAATGAAGTATGGGGATCGTTACTTTTTCTCTTATGCTCAATTCATGGTGAAGCTTGAACCAAAAAGTTACGTGAGTTCAAATTTTTTTTTTTTTTTAATTCAAATCAAATCTATAAATATTATATTGATTTATATATCTAATATTTAAGTTGAAGTCGAAATGTAAGGAAAAAAAAGTTGACAATAAAAATAATACTAAAGTAAATGACAAGAAATTACTTTAAGTGGTACTATATGTGCACACTGTATGAATGACTTGAAATCATCAACAATATATAATTTCATCAAAACTAAATCTTACGGTTGTATATTTTTAAAGGTGTAGTTCAATGATATGAGTGTAATGCTAAAAAAAGTATTAAGATGAGTGTTAAGAAGGAGGTCAATATTTCAATCCCACCAACAAATTCTCTCTCACTCATCAACCAGCTGTGTTGATAATTTTTTTTTAACTATAATTCGATTTGTAGTTTTTTAAACTATCATTCTAATCAACCAGAAGCTCAGTTTGCTCCACAGTTTAATTTTGATAATTTTCATTTTTAAAATCAGAATATTTGTGGTAAAGCAAAAATAGTCTTCGATCAAGTCGTAAACTTAAAAAAAAAAAATATGTTGCTATCGAAACATTACTTTCTTGATGGGCATCAATAATGAATATGTCTAAGTTGAAATTGTGAATTAAGTATTTATGTTTTCGCTCATTGAAACCCACGTAACAATATTTAAACAACGAAGTAAATCTAAAATGGTATATGTGACTTTAAGGCACATGTTAATAACCTAAATATGAAAATATTTATTTAAAAAGTTGTGTGATCAATTTTCAAAAGTTAAAATATTATTATTTTGAATGCAAAATTACTAATTTTGAGTTTCTTAATGTATACTCATGAGTTAGAAAGACCTATTTTAAAAATAGAAGACCCGATTATCATTAGGTCACACTTCCTAAAAAAAATCATTAGGCCACACTGCTAGTTAATTATTATAGTCTCACAGCTGCAATGTATTGATTATTAAGGTCTCTCTAAATGGAAATATAAAGTAACAAAGCTTCTGAGCACAAATCAATTTAAGGCATGCATTGTCCCCTGTAGAGATATCAACCATCTTTTCCATCACCTGCCCCTTAAACAACTTTATCTTCATCCATACACATAAATCCACACTTCTTACATTTTCATCTTATATTCTCTCTATCAAAAGCAACTATCAGAAGTGACAACATCTCAAAATACACACACATACCTTATAAATGCATTTTATCCTCTTATTTTTTTTCCTCATGCTTCAAATCATACACTCAACTCAACTATCATGACTCTACAAATTCATATTAAAAACAACTTTGGCCCTACATTAAAAGAAAATTAAAAGCATAATGTAAAAAGGAAAGGAAATAAATAAAAAAACATTGGAAGCATGATGATGTCTGTAGGGACTTCCAATTCCAGCTTATGCATCTTTCCAGGTAATGAAAGCAATCAAGTCTACACATTACACTATATCCCACTATATGCATTCCCCATCACTTATCACTACTAGATAATAATCATTCAAGAAAGCCAAAAATTGATCATTCAACAAACAACTAGCAATAATAGTAAGACTTTGTAATTAAGCAACCATCATGCTTTTCTACTTAAAATAACAGTTTTGGACAAACTGGTTTTTCTAAATTAAGCTCAACCAGCAAAAGTTGATTCAGTTGATAATGATTCGACTTATATGTTACTAACAATTTAAATTTAAACTCTTCTATCAATAAAAATACCTCGTTGATGGTATAAATAAGTAAACATGTCAACTTTTTTTAAATTTTCTTTGCCTCTAACAAGCTCTCACGACCCAACTCATCATAAAAGAATGGGTTAATAGGTCTTTACCCCTCTGTAATATACGTCATTTTCGGTTTTCCCCCTGTAAAATATTTTTGTTTTAATTTACCCCCCTAATAGGCCAAACAAAAACGAAAAATTCTTGAAAAAAAAAAATTGGTTTTTGTTTGGCCTATTAGGGGGGTAAATCAAAAAAAAAAAATTTTAAAGGGGGTGAATCAAAAAAACAATTTATATGGGAGAAAATCGGAAATAACCTATATTACGGGGGGTAAAGACCTATTAACCCTAAAAGAAATGCACAAAAGAATTTAAGTTCAAGCTATTTTATTAACTAACTTGCTAACCTATATCCTTAAAAAACTTGTTAAGAAATAAAAAATAGGTGAAATAGAAGTTTTTTTGGGTTCAAAATATAAGTTTTATGTTGGAATTGAAAACAACAATTTTAAAACTATCAAAATTGAATACACTACTTTCAACAAAACATATCTATATTAAATTCATTGACATAGAGGTTTACATTTTAAATTTTTCTAAGAATTGAGAACACATTTTTCAATATAATATTTTTATATTTAGTTCTTGAGTTAAATAAACTTTTTGTCCCCATAGAAAAAAATTATTTTATTTTTTGTTTAAAAAAAGTCAACTTTTAGTCCTCGGAAATATCTCCTCCACAAAAATTTAGAATAATTATAATAGATATACACTAAATATGAAAATTTTGTAGAATGAAAAAGTATAATTTTTTATGGGTACGAAAAACCAATTTAAAGTTTTCGTAGTAACTAAAATTTTATTTATTCTTCTCTAACAAGTGTCTTAATTAGTGAACCAAATTAGTATATGGCATATAATTATGAGGCATCAAAATCTTATTTGGTTACAACCTTAATTGAAAAATATTTTAACATATACATATAAAAAAAAAATAAAAGAGAAATAATTTAAGGGAATATTTTGTATTTTATCCAATATTTTTTCTTAGGTTGTCACTTAGGAAGATTTGTTCATAAGATTTTTTTGGTTACTTTTCACAAGATTATCTATGAATAACTATAATTTTTTTTTAAAAAAAATCTATAAAATTATTTTCATAAAAAAAGTATTTATATTTAAACAACTAAAGCAGAAAGGAAGAGTAAAAGGCAATCAATGGCTTTTTTCACGAATCACTTTTTCAATTTCTTTTTTATTTATTTTGTTTTAATTAATATGTTATTATATTCTTCAACGCTATATATAAACACATGCTACATTTTGTTTTCGCCGGTGAATTTTCCGGTCATTAGAAAAAAGAACTGATCACCGGAGAAACTCGCCGGAAAATGGACGAGTCATGGAGAATGCCAATGGGATTAACATCTGCACTTCCTCGCCGGCGATCCATGGAGGACCGATCATCTTCACGAACACGGCAGTCCATCTTCTCCAACACCAACCTCTCCGTAACGGAAACCTTAGACCCCGACGACTTCGCCGACGTCTTCGGAGGTCCACCTAGAAGCCTCCTCACTCACAAATTCTCCAGGTCTGGTTCTTTCTACGAGGAAATTTTCAAGCAGCCGGCGTTTGTATCTCCGGCACCGGCAAAAAGTGGCCGGAACTTGCCGGTGTTTAGGATTCCGGCGAAGAATGATGCGTTTTATGGTGATATTTTTGGTTCCGACGATGATCGGAGATCGAGAGAACGGTCAGGGTCACAATCGAAAGCGAAATCGAAGTCGAATTCTTCGTCAGCGTTGAGTTCTGAGGAGCTGAGCCCGCTCCGGCCGGCGGTGAGTGATGACGTGGCACTGTCAGCCTTTACTTCAAAGCTAAGGTACTTAAACTGAAATCCCAACTAATTAACTGTTTGTGTTTCAGTCTGTTATGTTATATTGGGAATTGACTGTTATGCCCTTTGTGATAAAAAGCTATATTTGGAGATGTATACTCTTGCTGCTGCTGATATGAAAATTGTATACAAGTTTGTCACAATTTTGAAGATAATTTCATTATTATTATTTTTTATTTTTTTTTATGTCTTAGATATAAGATAATGTTTTGAATCGCGATCTTGGAAAAAATCGAGATCAAATACGACTGATGCAACCTTAATTTCAATCACTTATTAACTGGCAAAAATCTTGACATTGCAACCCAAATTGCTTGATTCACTTGATATCAAATTGCTTTGGTGGCTCCGACTCCTCTAAAGAGAATCACTTGTGTTTGTCAACTTAACTTAACTATGGTTATTTAGTTAAGTAAAGAATATCAAACATTGATAAATAAACTAATATCTGCCGTTAGATATATCATATGCACATGCATAACAAATTATAGACGTATTAAAATATCAACACTTGATTTTCTATTTAATGGTTGAAATTACTTATTTCAATTTGATGTTACATTACAGGCCAATCAAAGTTCCATATAAATGGAACTCATCTAGTGTGATGTATGAGGAGCACCCAATTAAACAAAAGAGACCAAATCAATCATTAGATTTCCAGGATAATGGGTACTCAAGAAGAGTCACATCCCCGGAAACAATTAGTGTTGAATCCAATTCATATCAAAGCATCAAAGTATCATCCACATATGACTGGGAACTCAGTCCCCCGTTCTCTGCTGTCTCTGGAGTTTGTCAAGAGCCTGAGCCGAAATCATCGGTTCATGATCATGTGCTTCCGGAACTAGTTGTAGAGCAGGATGATGACGAAGATGAGGATGAAGTTATGAGTTCCTATGTTATAGAGATTAACTCTAACCTAAGAGAAGAAAACTTTGGAACTGAAGCTATCGATGAAGCGATTGCATGGGCCAAAGAGAAGTTTCAATCGCGAACTAATGAAGAATCAGATTTAAGAAATGATGGTGGTGAGCAAAATTCAGGAATGGAAGGTGATTGTCTTAACAACACAATTAAGGAAAAAAATGTCTTATACAAATTTAATGTAGCATTGGTCTTTTGAAACAGACAAATGCAGACACTTAATATTTACCTCTGATAATCTATGCAGGAATGCCTAGTGCAGATGAATACCATGATGATGGACTTGGAATGGTTGAATCTCCAGAGGTAATACGTTTTGTTGGATTAGGATAAGTGCATAAATAACATAAGACGCATTTGGTTTGTTTTTCTGTTACCATTTTTAGGAGACATGTTCTCAATAGTAATTATAAAAATGTCTCTTAGTTTTCTGTTTCCATTTTCACTTTTTAAAGAAAACAAAAAACATATCTAAAGCATCCTAAATAAGCACATGTATGTGTTTTTTTGTAGACAAAGTTATCTTTGAAATCCTGGTAAGCCATTTTTCTCTCCCACCAAATGTATTTTCATACGCACAAGCCGGGGGTTTGAACCCTTGACCAAATGTTTAAAGTACCCAAATTTCTATTACCTGTGTCAAACCATGTTGGTTATAAGCATGTGCATGCTGTTGCCAACAAAATTCTTACAAGGATAACACCCCAATTTTCACATTACTTTATATGAAATGTTTCATAACAACACTTCCATTTAAAAAAAAAAAATTAGTTCATAAGATTATAAAAACACCTGTTCAATGAAAGAAATGGTAAAAAAAAAGGTTTATCATATATGCATGATGTATAGTCATCTAGCAAGGTAGTAAATAATTTTTGCTTCTGCAGAAGTTACAGCCAGAAACAGAGAAGTTGGACATGGATATTAGATTGTGGTCATCTGGCAAGGAAACCGACATCAGAATGCTGCTTTCGACACTACATCGTGTAATCAATGTTTTCTTTTTTGTTGACCTTTTATCATTGAGAACTTATTCAATACCATTTTGATGATGTATGCAGTTAATAACAGGAGAATTGACATGGTTGTATGTTTTCGTTTTACAGATTTTGTGGTCTGGGAGTGGCTGGTCTGCAGCTCCTTATATGAGTCTAATAGAAAGTTCGCAAGTGAAGAAAGCGTATCAGAAAGCAAGATTATGCCTCCACCCTGACAAACTTCAGCAAAGAGGAGCAACATTCTTGCAGAAGTACATAGCAGAGAAGGCTTTCTCCATTCTCCAGGTTTGTAAAATATGTACATACCAGATATATACCTAACATAGCCGAGAAGGATTTCTCTCTTAGACCAAAGATTTAGAAATTTTAACAATGTGATAGAAATATAGAAACTGATGTGGCAGCTATATGGCGTGCACTTCGACCTTTATAGACTGTAATAGATAGATATTGATAAGAGTAAGGATTAAAATGAAAATTAGGGCATGATTAATTTCTAACAACCTTTTCAATTTTCATTTTTAAATTCTACTTTCTCTATTTTTCTTTTTAATTTCTAATAACTAAAGATAATGAATTTCCGGAAACAATGAAAACAATGTTTTGAAATTTGTTCAGAGTTTTAAATAATATCCAATGTTTTATAAAATGCATTTTCAAAAGCAGGAAATAGTATTAGAAGTAAACGGGCCCTTAAGTTCGCATTTTCTATTTTGTAACAGGATGCATGGACAACATTCATTTCTGAAGATGTTTCTTTCTATACAGTAAATCACTCTTAATTCCGGGGATTACGCAGTTTTGGTTTAAAGCATGGGAACAAACACTAAGCATTCAGAATGATGGAAGTGTTGGTTTCCATGCAGCAGCAAGTACATGTTTAAGTACATTAGTTTTGAAAACAGCTACTCCTTTGTACAAATAGTTGTCTGATGGAGCTTCTACTGTTTTATTTCTGTTTGTATCATCAAAAGTTGTTGATGCTTTTGTAAGTATTGTTTTGGAAGTATTTAAAAAGTTTTTTGATTGCTTGTATTTGACTTGTATATGAGGACATGGAGCCTAAGAAATCAGTTTTTCTATTTAATTTTGATCTCATTCTTATCTACTAGTACTACAATCATTTACATAAGATCAAGGTTAAAATCGCAGTTGCAGTTGCTTTGTGATCATCGAGATTACAGAGAATCACAGTTAAAATCGCAGTTGCAGTTTCTGTGATTACAGAGTTTTTCTAAAATATGGTCAATATAGAGTTGAAATATATCAAATATCTGACATCAGTTACTGCTCTGAACCAGGTCTTGTTCCAGCTTCTACCTCCATTTAAATTCATACACTTACACCTATTGATATAAAGAAAATTAAGGAAACTTCTCTTCCCTGCATATACTAAAAAAGGCAGCTAGATGCACTAAAGCTCCCGCATACGCAAGGTCCGGGAAGGAGTCCCACCAATTTAGTGTATAGTCCGCAAGAAGTTGCTTCTAGGACTTGAACTTGTGTGACAACTTTAACGTTGCACCAAGGCTCTTCATTACCTACATCATATATTATTTTCCTTTTTATTGATCTCTCCATTCTGCTTTTCTAACAACTAACCTGGATCATGAAATTCAAAGTTGCAGAGAAAAACATGGAACTACTTAAAACTTGTTCCTCCTAAATTTACATTTCATCTTTATTCCTTTCTCATATGTATCATCAAAACAGTAAACAAAACATTCAAATTAACAACTTATAACATGATCAGTTATGTCACTTAAAGGAGTCAGTACAAAGGAAATAGAAAATACATACATAGCATATAAACATTTTGTCGAATTTCCGTACTTTCTTAGGCAAGTATCCATTCACATATATAATACACATACAATAATGTTTTTAATAATACAATAATCATCCAGCCCCTTTCTTTATCAACTCCCTAAATTCATCATCAGTACTTTTAAGCATCAATGACAAAGGCAAATTGATCCCACTTTCCACAACCTCCATGTGTCTAACCTTTATCCTATTCTCCAAACTAAAAGAGAAATACTGAGGAAACTCTTTCAACTCCTCCAATTTCCCCTTCATTTCCACAGTAAAATACTCAAATTTAGGCTGGAAATTATTCTCAATACTAAAGGTCAACAATGCAGGACACCTCAACACCATACACCTAGCCTCTTCTTTAGTAAATCCCATACTCTCCAAATGCTTAAGTTTAGGAATAAGTGTCCTTTCAACATTGGAAACCAAAAGAACACAATCTTGATAAGCCAATGCTTCTAAATCTCTTAATCCTAATCTGTTAAGATAAAACAAAGCTGGTTTAAGCTGATCCACCACACTAGAAGTAAGCATTCTTGGACACTTTTTGATAACTTTTCTAAAGCTATGATCAGGCACTTTAAGATCATGTATGAGAAAATCAAAAACTGGGTTAAGATCATTTTTGATGCTTGAAGTGAGAATCTTAGGACACATGCCAAAGATTCTTGGAAGGTCTTTATGTTGGATACCTTTGGTAACAAGAAAGGTGATAATGGAATGAATGGATTCTAAGGTAGCTGTATGAAGGTTAGGATTTTGGGAGAGTGCTTTACCTGAATCAATGCCCATTACTTCAAGACAAAGAATTTTTTCTTTGAATTGAAGTGAGAGTTTTTCATGAGTTGGTGTGTAAAGTGGATGGTTTTGAAGGAGACTTTTGGGTTTGGGAGTTAAATTTGTTGAAGGAGGTGATGATGGTTTATCAGATGAGACTGAGCATAGGGAAGATGAGTGTAGAGCTATGGTTCTAGCAGCTGGGAACATGGTGTTGGTGGGTAAAAGAGTGTGCAGAGAAAGATGCATAGTGATGAGGATGTTATTGTGTTATGGAGATGGAATTGCATAGCATTGGAACATGACACGTGGGGATGTGTTTTAAAATTGATTGGCTATGAATGGATTTCAGAGATTGTTATGAGATTGAGTTATGAGTATGATCCACTATGTAGCTGCTCTTATTGTTAATTTTCACTTTAGTCCTTTTTCTTTTATGTATTTATTTTTACTTTTTAATTGAGTTAAAATGATATTTTGTTATATGTTAATATATTATGGTTGAAATGCAAATAAACTAGACTATATATTATTCATGCAAAAATAAAATACTACAGAATATTTGTCACAACTCACACGACCTTACATCCACTCTCACAAACTAACAAATTATGAATGATTATAAACACTAAAATTGATTTTATTTCATCGTACTTGAATATGTATATAAATCCTTTTAATAAGAAACAATTATATTTTACTAGAGATCAGATCACTGCAACTAACTTTAGTTTATAAGTTCCAAGTGAATTATTTGCAGCACATAAGAAATTTATATGATGATTTCAACAATTTTCCAAAAAATTGTTTCTCTAAATTTGAATGAGATGGTTAAGATCTTTTTCATTATTACTACGGATTCATGATGTGGTCCGATATGATGGATTAACTTTCCGATATGATGGATTAACTTTTACAATTGCTGGTAGGATATAGGGTTTAGGGTGACTTGTATAAATAAATAAAAATGACACTTGATGGGATACTAAAAATCCATTTTTATAAGTTTTTTGTTTGAGTTGAGTTGTGTTATTTGAACATTCATATATGTGACAATTTTTGTAACAACCAAAATTTTACAAAAGAAATGAGGTATTGGCACAAAAACCAAAACAATAGAGAGAGAAAATAAGAAGGTAATGTGAGTATGAGAGAGAAAGTTGTCACAAAATGGTTGTTGAAATATAATTTCTCTTTTTGTTTTGTTTACAAAATTTAGAAGGGTTATATTTGGACAATTTTAACTCTCCAACACTCGTTCAACAACTCGTTTTCTCTCTATCTATCTCTTTGAATGATTTTCCTTTTTCTAAAGATCCTAACCATCTCATTCAAATGTTCTTTAGAATAATTTAGTTCTTGAAATTAATCAGTGGGACATAATTGTGTTCTACTGTTCTACAAAATACAAGTCCATAAATATTAATATTCAAGAAAAGGACTAGCAGGAGAGGTGGAATTTAAGTTGTCTCACAGAGCATACAAAAAAATAAAATTTCAACAAAGTTATTGGGGAAATAAGCTATATCAAAGTCTATTTTACACAATAGACATGTCATACAGAAAAATGCTAGAAATCTCTTACTTCTATTGAGCCAGTTTTTCTTTGCATTTATAATGTTTGTCACAGCATCAAAAACTAAAATGTTGTATCAAATAAATAAAAATCACATCCCAGAAAAAAATATTCAAGCTATTTCCCACTCTTACCCAGTAATAATAATACATAACAAGTATGTGATTGTACTTTGTACAAAGATGAAGGCTTGGGTTGGGTAATAATTATTTTGAGGTACTGGCACCTGTACATACAAATTGAAAGAAATATTACATTAGAAGTCTGAATTAACAAAAAATGCATTAACATGTTCATTCACATTAAATGGATTGAAGTGCATTAATACCCGACGCGAACAAAGTGTTATTTTTCGAAACAGAGATGAGAATAGTGTAATTCATGCATCTGACAATAAAGGTTAATGTAGTTTGCTCTAAAATAATAGCTTTTGCAAGTTTAACTTTCTCCCTTGTTTCGTGGAATGTTTCTCAAGGGTTATTTCGAGTTCTGCCTGGACTTTTATGCTTTGGATGTGGAAATGCATAACTTATCCTCCAAAGTATTTCGAAGAACTTGAAATTGTGTTAAAGAAATCACTACAAGTAACATATAATCTACAATACTTCCAAAGTATCATTTTTCCTTGTATGATTAAACTCCTTCAGAAGCTACTTCTCTGTAACTAATACCAAATAAAACTTATCAAAAAACTCTAGCACCAAGGAAATTCGATAGTATCCTTCTCGCAGTATAACACATGGTGGCAGACATAGAGACAAACAAATCAGCAGTTTAAACTCCTAACGTTTGAAATCTATCAATAAAATAATGATATGTATGATGCATTGATGCCAGAGCATTCACAAAAATGTTTATAACCTTCAACCGAAAAACAAATACACACAAAAGAACATGCTACCATCAAGAACGATTTTCCATTGCCAAATTTCGAAAAATCCTTACTCTGTCTATTCAAGTATCAGGATTGCTAGACTAGAAAAAACTAACCATCATTTTCTTCAGCAATAGGATCTGCTCTCCAAACAATATCTTTCAGCCCAGTAGTTATACTTTTGTAGAACTGCAAATAAAGACAACTTAGTCAGAGCATGTTCATAAACTAGAAGGTCTTGGATTCAACATGTATAATCAGCTTCTTGCAAATGATTTACACATGTATAATAGGATTGCCAACAATAGACCCATAATGGATCTAATCATTCCCAAGACACTACTATGTACAGAGCTCTGTATGACTAGCTTGCATGTATACTCCTAACTACAAAATTGACTTGTAAGGTAAGGATTGCATATGCTTTATAAGGTCTATTTAGAGTTGTGAATTGAGCTTACCTTGTGAAATTCCAGAGTATCTCCTTCAGATTTTCGCATCTCAACCATGTAAATTGAAGGGGCCACCTCCAAGATCTGGAAAGCATTATTTACAAAAGCATTAGAAACAGTCCCGAGTCTGGAATACAAATAAATTAGCATAAAGGACACCTGAGATCATGGAAAAAAAATTAAAAACATATACCTCAGTAGCTACAGATAAATGACCTTTCCGTCCAGTCTTTTCCCCATAAATCCTTAACTGAAATGCAGAGTAAGATATACTATCAAAAATAGAAACTTAACAGCAAATCATTATCATCACAAATTGGCCCTGATATGCAATCTGACTAAGGAGGAAACAAGTAATATAATGCTTTTCAGAATGCACAAGTGACGTGTAAATAAGGGCATGGGGTGCAGCAAGTACAGATATTTTAACATCATCCATTTCTCTACACTGATTGAAACCTTTTTTTTTTTTAAAAAAAAAAAAATTAATTGAAAA
>Ga0228711_1002141_pt1 | contig 30023 bp, 13 predicted proteins | sample MedpolnodulmetaG_2_FD_177996 | JGI IMG/M metagenome (GOLD analysis project Ga0228711, IMG submission 177996) | Root nodule microbial communities from Medicago polymorpha collected in Santa Monica, California, United States - brown nodules | ecosystem: Host-associated > Plants > Roots > Nodule... | reverse complement strand
ATGTCTAAGCACTTCACTTATAGTAAAACATTATTTAAATATCTATCCCATGAACTTAGTTCAATTGAAAGGAATAATAGATAACATATGCAAGATCTGAGGTTCGAATTCTGATGGAAAAAAAAATCATATAAATATCTAATAGTTGCCACTTTCTCTTTCTCATCAATATATTTTAAGGTTAAATATGTTTTTGATCTTTATAAATATACCAACTTTTCGTTTTATTCCCTCTATTTTTTTTTAACTTTTAATCCTTGAAAAGTTTTCGATCACAACTTTTGTTCAAAAAATACATTTTTTTGTTGAGAGATTCTTATAGTATTCTAAAATATTAAGACAATAGAACAAGAATTGACTTAAAAGTAGGGACAAAAAGTGGTGGTGAAATTTTTTTTTAAAAGATTAAAACAAAAAATTGATATATTTATAGAGACCAATAACATATTTAATTCATAATATATAAGCTTAATTTATTTAACATCTTTGTCCTTCAAAACTTGTTGTTTCTGAAATGTTACTAACAGTAGCATTTGATAAGATCATATTAGCTAGCAACCATAGCCATTGGATGTGAATTTATTTCCAAATCAGAATAGAGTTGAATAGTCTTCTCCCGTAACACTTCATCACTCTAACAATCTATAAGATGCATATATTCTAGCATTCTTCTCTCTAATTTTATGTGTTAATTGAATGAGATGAGATATATCTAAAAATATACCTCATAAAGAGCGTCGTGTTTAGAACACTCTTCAACAAAGAAACTCAAATACACATAGTTCATTTAAAAACAAATAAATGAAAATTCAATCTCTAACTCTTGTGTATAAAAAAAAATTGGTTGAAAGGGTGTCAAATAGGATCCTCGTGAAAATATTAGGAATGTGGAAATTTCGTACATACAATATGGTAACAATTTTTTTATTAGTTTGAATATTAGGACTGTAATAAATTCCGTACCTATATATGTGTATGCATAACTTGTTTTTATGATAAAGAGGAAGCTTTCGGCCGTATATATGTATTATTTTATTTTATTTTTGACAAAAGTAAATATTTATAACTTAAAAAGTAATTTTTTGGATAATTCAATAATATAAATTAGTAAGTATTTATATTACATACATGTTAAGGATTTATTGAGAAAAAGTAGTAATGTTAAGGATTTCACAAGTAGTAAGTATTTATTGAGAAAAAAGTAATTTGTAAAATTTTGAAAAATAAATTGGCACAATATCCAACACATAATTTCTATATTTGGTATCTTAACATTTTTCTTTCCAATATATATTAAACTCAAACAGTATCTTAAGGTTACAATTTCCGTTACTATTTTTGTTGGTTTTGCTAGCGAGCTAGTGCCATAAGCGCCCCTTACTACTTTTTAATACTTTAAACAATATCTTAAAGACACTTATTAGCATTCTTCTTTTTTTATTTGTCATAAAAACATCTCATTACCGTCTCTTAAAAGGGATTTAGATGGCACTTTTAAATGTCCTCATAAGTTAATTTTAAAATACGATAATTAGTTGAGGATCAAACGGGAGTCGGGTTCAATGGAAGGATTGGACTTTTACAATGTAGTAAACTAAGGTTTGAATATCAGATAAGATTTCAACTCAAATTTAGTTATATATTTCATATAAAATCAACTTAATTTAATGGTAAACACATGAAAAACAAAAAAATTACTCCGAAGAATTTTCCTTCCCCTTCTCGGCCCGTTACGAAAACCCCACAACAAGCACTACAGAGGACAATATCCTTTTGTTTGGTGAAAAAAAAGGATAGTCCATTTGTATTGATAAACCAGGAACCCTTCTTATAATATTTTGTTTTTCCATCTAAATTGTTATTCACGCGCCCTATTTTTTCTCAAAATACTTTTTGTTCGGATTATATAAATTGAAACATGTTTTAGATTATATAATCTAAAGCCTTGTATTGTCCATATTTACATAACATCATTGATATTTAATATTCTTAAGACATAATTGAAAATGACCAAAAATAAAATTAATGTAAAGAGACAAAAAATGAATCAAATTCTTATTTTATTAATATATCATATTTTTCAAAGTACATTTACAATAGCATTTAAGCTTATTCCACAACTTATTAAGCACATAATGTTAAACCTTTGGTGCAAGAAGATGGAGGGGGAAGGAGGTTGGGTAAGGTTTGTTTCCTCTCTAGGGAGAAGGAAATTTTAATGATCAACCTTACACCCAAACAATTCAACCTTACACCCAGACAAATGGTGCCAATTTACAGAGTGGCACCTTTACCTTTAACCATTCAAACAATCCATAAAATATTGGAGTAGCATGTTTCTATGAAAGGCAAACAGTGAAAGAACATTGAAGAAGAAATAAGAAGATAGTGTGAAATGGAATGATAATTTGTGAAGGAATGATGGATATTTATAAAGGAGAATTTGTGTAGGATGGTGCATATAGTGTAAATGTCCACTAGTTATGGTAAAATTAGAGTGTTCAAACTGGTCTGACCAGCAAGGGACCCAAAGAAAAATGTTTGAAATGACTAAGTCTTGTTGAGCAAGACACCGTCCACACTCTAAACTGATTCAGATTATATAATCTGAAACTATCTAAAAAATGTTCGGATTATATAATCTGAATCGGTTCAAGACTATGTTAAAACTGTGCTTTGCGGGGTGAGGAACAATTCAGATTATATAATTTGAACCAGTTAAGTACATGATTTTTATGGGTTTGACATTGCACCAACAGTTTCCATAGTCCATGATGCACAAAAACATTTATAACTTGGTGTGCTTGTTCATTTGTTGTAAACCACACAAAATAATCATGGACATTTCAGTCATTGATCTGAACACCAAATTAGTTGTAGTTTACTACAATGAAGGAAAACCCAATTAGTTTAGGATTCGAAATGTTGTCATGTTGTCCGGGTTGAAGGATCAGCTGGACCAAATCAATCGTCGACTCAACCACAAAGACACAAGGAGGGTGAACCAAGTCGAGTAACAACGACCATCGAACGTCTCATCTGGAAGCGTCTAATTCACCCAGATGAAGCTCAAGAATGACGACGTGAGAATAATGTTCTCAATATTTGGTCAGTGCAGTACTAAATGCTCAATCAAGTTGGACACTTACTTAGTATAATCTTTCGATATTCGAAAAAATTATTCAGCACAAAATATATGAAGAAATAAGGGCTCTCATGCAGGAACCAGATGAAGAAATTAGTTTGGCTCATCCATGATTTGTTATGTTTTTTTTTATTATGTGTTTTACGTTGTTGGATTATGTCACTTAATTTTTTAATGTATTTCAGATTGCAATATTTAATGTATGTCGCTGAAATTAAATCACATGTGTTAAAACACGTGCAAAGCTTACACACATTATGGGATGGTTCATATTATATAATCCAAATTCTTCTCTAAAGATTTTAAATTATATAATCTGAACTGTTCCAGACTATAGACGGTGGCGTAACATCAAAAGTTCGAACGATTCTTGTGTGTTAATTGAGTTATAAAGGTAAACATGTTTTATTAATTGTAGTTATAGTCTTTGAATATTTTGCGGTTATAAATAGCCTTCCATCCTTCAAAATTTTCATTCATTCTTCATTTCTCGTCTATTCTAAAATTGTCTTTCTTATTTTTAGTTATGAGTGGTTTACGATATCACAGTCATTGTTGATCATTCATACAATCTATGAAATTGCTTTTCATTTTTTGTGGGGATCGTATGATGGTCAGCAAAGACCTTTGATATTTTTTTTTGAACAAATCAAAATGAGATATATTAAATCAACATGCTATCCCTCCATCACAAGGTGTGCTAGAGAAAATAGCAAATAATTACAACAAAGTTTGAGGTAAAAGAAAAACATCAACCAACACCCAAGCATAACAAAGGGTGCTGACACCAATCATGAAATTTAAAATGATAAACAACTAATTGTGCTTTGTACCACCAAAAAGAAAGAAGCTTGATATTTTCCGAGAGCTGATGAGGAGTACTCTCTTTTGAATGGAAAATTCGAGCATTCCTTTCCTTCCAAATGGTCCAAGAACTTGCAAACCATATAAGATACATAAAAGAGCACCGTGATTTTACAAGACCTGAAGAAGTGCCAAACTAAAGATAGTGATCAACGATGGTTGAGGGGTCTGCTAAATAAACACCCAACCACCACCGAACAAGCTGCCAGACCTGTCCGAAAAAGCTAGATGACAAGAATAGATGGATATCCGTTTCGATCTCCCCGCACAGAGACCTTTAATATTAATTACATAGCCATTTATGGGTTTAAGCATGTTTTGGATTGTATAATCCGAAAATCCCTCAATATGACTTCTGATTATATAATCTAAACAAAAAGTATTTTAAAAGAAAAAATAGAACACGTGAAAAACGTATATGATAAAAAAAATAATAGTCTACTTATAATTAGCAATGCCAATAATTTTTATGCTATGTTTCAACAAAATGACTCTTAGTCATCAAAGAAACGGAATATCCTTTTGCACTTATTATTGCCAAGACACCTTGATTTATATTTTTGGCTTTGCCCTTGTATGGAAAAACGAAGCTAAAGATAGTGATTACCAAAGTTTAAGGCTTTGAAAAAGTGGTCTGATATGCACTAGCAACCAAAAATTCATATGGGTCATACACTATGAAGCTCAAATACTTAACACGATACATATCTGATACCGATACAAAAAAAATTAAAAATTCAATATTCTATACAACCTGATACGTTATTAAAAAAAATAATTCAAAATAAAATATATAAATGCACAATATATAAACATAGTTAAAATTGATAAATATGATATGATGTGGACAAACCCTAACTTTTAATTTCATATGTTTGGTTGAGCGCCTCTAGTCGTTATATATTTTTGATTTTTTAGTTCTATTTTTAAAAGAAACAAAATAAGATGTGGACAAAAAAAAAAAGAAAAAAAAAGGAAAAGGATATGCAAATGTATCAATATACGTATCAAACTAGTGAGTCATATACGGAGTACAAGCCATTTGTATCTGATATTTGTTTTTCGAACAAAAAAAGAAGATAAATTAATTCTCTAATACTTCCGTGACACGTATCAGGACGTATCAATATTTGATACGTGTCGGACACGATACTTCAATATTTTCAAAGAATTGAGGCTTTAAAGCTCATACACCATACAAAAGGACAATAAGTAAACCTATCAACTTGTTTTTATGCTAAAGTAGTCTGCATATACAAAAAGAAAACACTTCTCTCAAGTTAATTTAAAAATCTTAGTGCTCACTCTATCTACCGCGATATAACTTTTGTACATGGATGAAAAACTTCATTTCAAATCTTGGCCCCTTTGGGTACATTATCATAGAAAAGTTTTGGTGTTCTCGCAATAAATGTAAACATTTTATCAAGATATTGGCCCTCAAGTGTTCTCTCTTTAGCACCATGACCTAGCGTGGATTCAATATCTTTCATTGTTGATGTTAGTGTGTTCCTGAATTCCAACTTAGATGATTTTGGTGTTATTATCTGTGACCATGCAATATCTTTTCTCCATAGTTTCTTTTGCAACAATAGTAGACCTTGCAACAACAACTAGAGTCTCAATTCAATTTAATGTTCCTTAACTAGCTTTAGATTTGATGACCGAAATTATCTTTGATGCAACACCCATAACTACAGGTTTGCCACAAAGTTATTAAGAGCTAAACATTTAGTGTCAAAGCTAGGACTAGGTGTAAAGAGAATTGATTGTAAGGGATGGTGGTCTAGTTGAATGTAAAAAATTTCAAGTACTAACATATAGTGTCACAAAAACTCTAGATCAAGTATGGAAAATTAATTTCAAGAAAGACAATGTTCTATCTATTGTTTGCATCTTTCTTAACGGGTTTTCCTAACACATAGTTTTTTTATCAAATCACTTAAATCAATTGAAAAATAAAAAAGTTAGGAGTTAACCCACAAAAAACATTGTGCATCTAAATAAAATAGAGAGGGTAAAGGAAAATACCTAACCCACTACTACCTTCTATTCTCAACGATACTGACTCAACTGAGTATTTTGAGATGTTGAATGTTTAAAATCTCTCTATGACAAGGGAGTGGCCTCAAATGTAACAATAAAACAAGGTATTATGGTGGCGGCGGCACCTGCCCCTACATAAATAAACCCAACCCTCCTGCGCGGAGGAGGCGAACCTGAAACACGCAGACACAAACAAATCACAAACAACCGACCAAAAAACACCAGATCCAACACAACAATATGACCTCCGCAAATCTTTGAACGGATGCGAACAATGATGACCGAAAAATGCTTGGGGAAGGGTTGCCAGAAAGAGAAGGGTGTGACAGTGGTGTGGAGGGAAGATCTCGTTGCACCACCACCCTTGATATCTATATCTCTGATGTTGAGTTAGGATTAAAGTAGCACAGGGTAGCGATTCTAGGTTTTTACTAAGCAGAAAGAAAGATGCATTCTTAGAGAGATATAGCTGTAAAATAAGTTAATTGTTAGTCCAAAAAATATAACACTTTTATTTTTCGTCCTTGATGTTTTGTTTTAGTACTTGTAAAATTCGTTCATACTGAAGTTGGTCCATGTAGGGGTGTTCGCAGTGCGGTTTGGTTCGATTTTGAGGTTAAAAGTCATCCAAACCGCAAGATAAAAAAGCATGCGGTTTTGGTTGGTTCGGTTGACTTTTAAAACACAATCCGAACCAAACCAAACCAAACAAATGCGGTTTGGGTTGGATCGGTTGGTGCGGTTTTTTAGACAATAATTTTTTTGTTTCCAACATTAAAATCGAGTCAAAAAGGTAAAACACAACTTATTTTCAGCAAGGTTCCGACAATGTTTTTAATTTCATTCCACATTACATTTTCATTTTCACCAAACAACATAAACCAAATTTAAAACATGGACAAAAATTAATTCTATTGTGTAAGAAATGTAAAATACTTAGATTTTATCATTCTCTAAAAGTTCAAGTAGAACATAGATACATTTTTGAAATAAAAAGCAAAGAAGAAACCTAACAAGAGAAAAAACATGACATTTTATAAAAGTTTTCATTGAGTTTCTATGAGTATTAGTCTAGGTGACATAAATTTTAGTTAGTATTTTTATTATGTTGCGGTTTGGTTTGGTTGGTAAAATGAAAACCGCAAACCAAACCAAACCATGCGGTTGAGTAAAAAAGTGATCCGAATACATCCAAACCAAATGCGGTTTTTTGCAGTTTTGATTTGGGTTGGTTCGGTTTGCGGTTTTTCTATTGGGTTGGTTCGGTTTTGAACACCCCTAAATTCATGTAATACTCATTATAGGTATTATTTTAAGAGACTAAAATCAAATATTCTACGTATTACATAAATCAATTTCAATATAAGTAAATCTTGTAAGGACTTAAGCAGAATAACAATGACCAAAATCATTATTTTTCTCTAATAACAACAAATTTCTACAAATATATTATTGTAAAGTGTAATAACTACTATAGTAATACTGAGTAGAATCACGAGAGATGATAGTAAATCCATATGACGTGGTGGATAATGAATATTTTGAACAGAAACATTGGAGATTTTATTATAATTATTATTGAAATGCGTAGTATATAGTGATCCCTAGTGGGGATCCAGTTACATCCATAGAAATTAAGCCAGCTTCTTTATTGTCTTGCTTTTATTATCACAAACAAGGTATTACTTATTCATCAAGTGCAATCCCTCCAAGTTGATCAGTACTTTACCCTGCAATGAGTAGAGTAAATTTGACATTAGTTTTCTTTTCATTCACTGATCTCAATTGTTTTCATTCACTGATTTTGGTTTCATATGTTTTCATGTACTTTGTATGGACGGCTTATAAATGTTATGGAATAGGGAAAATTAAACACTTATCACTACGATGATGCCTCGTGAACAGTTAAAAATACTCCTCCGTCGTATATTAAGTGATCCTGTTGACCTTGTCACATATACCAAAACACAATTTTGATCTTAAATAACTTTACTAATCTCTTAGAAAAAATTATAAAAATTTTATATTTTGAAAATACTCACTGAGACGAATCCAACGACATCTTATATAATATTATTTTTTCTTTATATATTAGTAAAATAATACAGTCAAAGTATATTAAGTCAATAGTGCACATTTTCAAACAAGTCATCTATTACAGAGCGGAGGAGTAAATATTATTTGAGTCATGTTAATAAATGTCAAAAAGACATTGTTTGAACAGGCCCAAAAAAGAAAATATTGTCTTCCAACTATAAATCATATACTTATACTTGAGTATGTGATAAGTTCACCATTTTCTATACAAAACTTTCTTCTTTTGATTCCTTTTACAATTTACCGAGGACACTTGTAATATACATTCATCTTTGTTGTTCAAATTTTTTCTTATTGTTTTAGTTTAAATCATGACAATTTTTCTTAGAATAGATTTAAACCAAAAGGAAACATAACGACACAAACTAAAATTATATTTAAATGGGTTAATAATATCGCACATTTTAAAATAACTAAAAGTAACAATTTTTTTTATTGAAAAACAACAATTATTTATTAAAATATTATATAGAGTATTTAATATAAAATGCACAAGTTTCATTACAAACTTACTATTACGAACTTCTTAACATGTAAATTTACACATATAGAAAAACTTATAATTCAATTAGGTTATGCAATTTATGTGAGGTATGAAAATATCTCAAGTAAAAAAAAAAACCAAATATTCCACCGTTGTAATTTTGAATTTTTCATATTTTAACTTTTTACAAAGTGAATTTTGAATTATTTGCCCAAATATTTTTACAAAGTGAATTTTGGATTCTTCATATTCCACCATTCTTCTTCGCCCATAATTCAAAGTGAATTTTGAAAATAGTGTGGGAATTTCCTCAACAAAATATAAAGGGTATATGAAATCAAAAAAGAGGGTTGATTTAGAGAGAGATGTACATACGTGTTGCAGTCAATGGCGGTACTAATTTTATAGGGCAAGTTGACACCACAATTTCTAGGAAGAGTAGCAAGGGCAGAAGGATTGAGACCAGACAAGCTGAGTGCAGTGGACTTCAGACACCTGCAAACACTTTGACGCTCAGGAGTAGTTTTAGCTTGGTTATTTAGACCCCTAAGCCCATTGCAACATGGTGCAGGGACAGATGGACCAGGGTTCCTAAGGTACCCAAGGCATGGTACTACAGCGAGTTGCACCTGAGGACATGAAAGGGCAGCATTGGTCATGGATATGCCCAGAACCAAGCATATCACAGTCAAGCAAGTAACCTTGACAAACATTGAGGTAGCCATGATTGTTTTGGAAATTTTGGAAGAGGGAATGTACTTCAAATGTGTGAATGAATGTGGAGGTGATGATTGTGTTATGGTGCATAGCTAAGGACTATTTATAGAGAATGTTATACTGAATCAACTTTGCTTCCAATGTTTTAACATTTATTGTGTGAGGAGAGTTTGCCACCTAACAAAATATCAAGAACATCCGTCAAAAAAAAAATCAAGAACATATTTCCTAAAAAAAAAATATCAAGAATAAATATCCAACACGATAAAAGCTTGAATACCTATTTAATTATGAGAAATGGAACATCTATCGTTGATAAAATTAAAAGGTTGCCATGTACAAAAACAATAAATAAAAGGTTGCAGAGATATATATGTTGGGGGGAAAGTGTCAATCCACAATTTTCCATGTACTTTCTAATATACTCCCTCCGTTTCTTTCTAATTGTCGCTTTTGTAGAATTTTTTTGTTTTTAATTAACCGTCACTTTTAAAGTTCAATACAAAACATTAAATGTTGTTTTATTATATTCCTCTTAGTTATTTATCACGGAGAGAGAAATATAGAGAAAACATTTTTATCTCTTACTACCTCAAACTAGCTACCTAAATCCCCCATTTTAGGTCTCACTTAATATTAAAAATGGTTTTGTTAACTGATGCCTCCGGGGCATTGGTTAAGGAAGCCATGAATAGAAATTTTGTCTTGGAAATATAAAGTGTTAATTTTTACTAAATAATGATTACATCATTTTTTTTGAAAACTTTCTTGTTTTGTATGCTTAACTAATACCTCTAGAGACACTATTTAGCATTCCCCAATTAAAAATGATTGGTTTCACCATATCTCTCAACATGACGGTAACCCAAACAAAGAAAAACCTCTCTTGACACGTATTTTTTGTCAAGCGCATCAATTAACGATCGAACCATTATTAGATAATTACGAGATTAAAACATCTACTACCTCTATGGCGCTAAATTGATAAGGGTCATGTTAACTTGTGCCTTTAGGGCACAAGTTAAGGAGTTTAAAATGGAAATTAAAAATAAATTTCATATTGTAAGTATAACTTTTGCAACTTTTAAGATATTAAATGCACAAGTTCCAAGAAAAACTTTCTACATTTATCTTCTTAGCTTATTTTCTAATGACACAAGTTAACATTTCCCAATTGATAAAAGTTTAGTTAAGTGAAATATGTTATGTGAGGAATAGGTGATAAATTGGTAAATATCAATTGGCGTCATTTAATGCTCTCTAATGATCGCTAACTACATGTATTTTCTTTTTACGCACCGGTTAGAGATCAAACCATTATTAAATACTCTCTCCGTCTCAAATTGTATGACGTTTTAGGCATTTCACACGTATTAAAAAACGTAATTAATATTGTGTGGGAAATAGATATTATGAGTTGTTTTACAAAATTGTCCTTAATAAATTATATGGAAAAGATAAATGAAAGAATTGATAGAAGAAAGAGTAATAAATAGTTAAGGATATAATAGAAAAAATAACATTAATGTTTCCTTGGTATTGTAAAACGACATATAATCTGGGACAATTTTTTCTAAAACGGCATACAATTTGGGACGGAGGGAGTAATTAAGAGATTAAAACAACTACTACGTGTATCACACTAAATTGATAAAGTGTAGTTGTGTGAAATATATTTCCTCCGTCCCAGATTGAGTCATTTGCTCATTTCACATATATTAAGAAAAATGTATAAATGAATGAGAGAGAAAAATGGTTTTAAGTGTTTTTGTTAAGTATTTGTGCATTCTCTACTATCATAAATGCAAAGTGAAATATATTGAATTGTGAGTGATGAAAGTAGTATTAATTAAAGTTATATTTAGAAAAAAGTAATTAATGTTATATTAAAAAGTGAAATAGGTTAATCTTTTTTAGACAATATTTTTTTACAAATAACTCACTTATTATAGGCTGGGAATAGTTGGTATTTTTCTTTGAAATGATGTGAAATATAGTTATGTTCGGTAGGCATAGTTGACAAATTGGTAAATGTCAATTGGCTTCATTTAATGCTCTGTTTCTGTATATGTGATCCATGTGGTTTGGAAAATCTTTGTATGGTTTCTGCTTTCCCCAAAATGGTTATTGGGGACCAAAGAGCAGTTGCCACTTTCCGCTGAGTTAAAAGCTTCGAGGAAAATGAACGTATTTAGACAAAAGAAGAAAGATAAGTTTTTCTTCTTCAATTAAAAAAAAGTAAGTTATAAACGTTGGAAAATAACATTTATATTATATATTGAGTTTAAAAACAACATTTTTTTTTATATTTAGTCTCTCCAAATTTAAAATGGATAAATAGTCTTTTTCATCTCTGAATATATAATGATTAGTTAATTGCAATAGTTTCTCAAAGTAGCAATAGTCATAATAATTATTTTCATCTTTGAATATGCACCGGTTAGTCAAAATAGTATTTGACGAGAATAAATATTTCTATTTCTGATCAAAAAATGCTTACACCTTTCATCTTGACGCTCTGATTTAACCTTTCACACGTTAATCCATCACACTTCAACCCTCCAAGAGCTCCAAGGCCATGACGTTAAAGGAAACATTTTAACGTCAAAGGTTATTGATTGATATAGTGCACAATTAAAGACTATTTTGACTAACATAATGTACAATCAAAGACTATTTTGTAATTTTGGTACATTGAAGGACTATTGTACCTACTCATTAGACATTTAAAGACGAAAAATGACTATTTGTTAAATTTAAAATTAGTTGTTATTCTTTAGTGGCATCTTGTTGGATCATATGGAGTGATTTTATTAGACCGTGTTTGAAATCAGAGGTTAAAAATAATATCTTTTGTATTTGCAAGGATTGGATATGAATAAAAACAATTACAAGAGGTTATTAATCTTATGGGATTGTAATATCATAGGATATTTCCACAGGAGTGGCTTATCTAGGGTGTGTCTTGAATTGGAGGTGCACGAGATAAAAATGGTTATTTTAAATTTCCATGCCCCATGTGATTTGGCTGAAAAAAGTCAATATCGGTTGATATTTTGGTGAGGAAGAAGGGGATGGTGAAGGATCTTGGGTGTTGTGTAGAAGATTTTCATTTGGGGAGGGCGAATGAGGAGAGAAAAGGGAAGTTTGAGTTTTTTTTTAGAGAAGTGTGGTAGAAGAATATACTAGATTATTTGATCATTGTCCAGACCTGTTGAGATCTGTAGATTTTAAGGTTTTAGGTTCACCTCTAATGTACATCATTTCTTACTTTTTAACATGGACTATTTGGGGCTCGAAAGGTTCATTATTGCCTGTAATTTTGTTGTAGGGAGTTGGATGGAATGTGATTCGTTTTTGTGTTGACAGAAGGTTCATCTATCCAAATATAGACCAAGTTAGCTAGCAATTTGGGTTTAATCCACTACCTATTTGGGGGCTCGAATGTTTGTTATTGCATATAATTCATGTTGTTGCAGGGAGTTGGATGGTATGTGATTCGTTCTTGTGTTGATAGTCGGTTCATCCATCCAAATATAGACATAGTTGCCTAGCAATTAGGGTATGATCCATTATGTTGTTCTTATTGTTGTATTACACGTAAGTTTGATTCACTTGGATCTATTGTGTCAGGTTTTATGTTCCCCCAATCTTATGTATTTTTCCTTTTTAAATAATATATATAAGTAGTTGACATTGGATTAGAGTGGCGCGACAATTCAGTTGGGACGTCCTTTAATCGTGTCATTTTGATCTTGATTTAGCAAAAAAAAAAAAATATACTAGATTAATTTATCTTAATTTTAATTTGGGGAGGAAATTTACTTGTGTGCAACTAAACGGTAGATGCATGAGTTTGATGGATATGGTTTTGGTCTCTCATAATTAGGAGGTGTTGTGGGCCCACACCTTCTTTGTATTAGCACATTCTACTACTCATTTACTTTCTTGCATACTCAAGCCAAGTGATAAGATTAGATGTGCTTTTCCATTCAAGGGAACTTTTTCTTGTTCTGCTCTTGTCCAAGTGTCTTCTGGTTTCTCAAATTGTTTTCCATCCTCTTAAGTAACCATTGGAACATAATCACCATTAGTGAGTATCCTACACATCCTTGTATCTTGAGATTTGATGTAGAGTTGCACATTTTCTTTCTAAAAGCTACAATTTAACTCATTGAAGAAAGGTGGTCTTGATTGAGAACCTTCTTATATGTGATGAAGTTTGATGGTGAAATTCTTTGTTCATCTATTTACTTCTTTCTGAATCTTTCCTCTAACACTTGTTAGGTGCTCAAACCCTTAAAGTATAAGCTCTGATACCAGTTGAAGTAAAAATAATCATAATTAAAAATAATCTAAAAATCTAAATTATGTATCAAAATTAATTTGATACAAGAAGAGATTGGATGATTTTGTTTGCTTATGAACTATCAAATAAAGGAGTTAAGGGACAAAGAAGATGACACAAACAAGTTATTTTGGTTCACCCTAACTAGGCTAGTCTAGTCCCATAAACTGTGAGATTTTCCAATATGCTACCTGAGATACCCGCTCGGATTTTGTACACTTTTTTTTTTTTTCTGGTCTACCTGAGAGAGGTTGGATATGAGATAGATTATACTTTTCATTTGAATGATGATACCTTTTATAGAGCTTTGTCTTGGTAAGCAAATAAAAACTAGTTGTTTTTGTCCTTTAATGGCTCACCTTGATGATAAAGTTACTCTTGAAATAAGTTGTTATTTTTGGTGCTTTGCTTTCTAACTCGTGGTCTTGTTGTGCCCCTTTAGGCATGTTTCTTCCATCATTACATTTTTTTGTTTTATGAATCTAAGCTTATGGTGTCATTTTGATCTTACATTTTATCTTGAGAATTTCAATCCTTTGTATCCATTGGCTTGCAATTTTGATCTACCTGAACCACAACCTCAAGTACATTTGATTTCCGTTACTTTCATCAAAAACTTTTATCTTGACTTCTTGACGAGGTTCAATGTTGAGACACTATTTCTGAACTTCTTGGTTTAGTCATTTTGAAGTGCTTATGGTATATAATTATGATCTTCTGAAATGCAATATGAAGAGATTTTGATCTCTATTATGAAGTTCTCTTTAATTGAAGAGTTTTGTTATTAAGATTGACATGGATCAACTTCTGATCTCATATTTCCTTGGTAAATTTTGTTCTTCACTATTGTAGTGCACGTGAGATGATTCTAAGCTCATTATGAAGTCATTTTGATCATTTTGAAGTCCTTATTAGCACTTTGTGTTGTTGAGAGTCATGTTTCTTTGCATATATGTGCAGTTGTAATATTTGGTTCTAAAAACACTTAAAGAAACTTCTTAGAGAACAACACACATCAAAATCAAGTTGATCACTATGTTCAATTAAGTTTGTTATCATTAAACATAAACTTAAGATGATTTTTTTGATTTTCCTCAACAAGGTTGTCGTTATTAATCTTAACTTCACCATTGCCCACAATCTTACAAGGGTTTTCATTACCAAGCTAAAGTTTACCAATGTTATCGGGGACATAATTCTTGAAGAATTCTTTATGGGAAGTAGCATTAAAAGATGCTTCAAAGTCTAACACCGAAGATTCTTCCTTGCCCTCAAAAGAACATATCAACATGTCACCTCCTCCTGAGGTGGAAGCAGCATTTGCCTCATCTTTTACCTCATGATTCTTTTCTGGAAGCCTACATTGATTTTTGAATTGTCCCATCTTTTCATAATTCCAACACTCGATAGTTTTCGAGTTGTAACAACTACGTTGATTTCTAGATTTGGATCACCTGACCTTTGATTTACCACGTCTATTTGCTCTGGTTGAATTTCTTCCTCTTGATTCTGTATGCAAAACTTAATAGGATGGAAATTCACCCAAGTTCCTTTTTTGAATCTCTTCACTGAAGTCATGAAGTCACTTGTTTCCTTAATTAATAACTAGTTACATCATAGGTTCACCAGATTTTACTCAATATTAGTAATGTCACCTCCTAAGTACTTACTATTAGGGTCAACTCGCTTTTGGTATTTTTCGTCTAATTACTAACTAATTACTTCCTTGATAGACAAATATAAATATCAAGATATAATTATCAATATTAGGCCTTGTCACTACCTAAGTTCCTAAATGAGGGTTGCGCTTCAGAGCAGACAAATCTTACGCATAACAGTAAAACTAAATAGCGAATAGAAAATAACTAAATAAACGACGTTAAATTAAATAATTATCCAACAAAATAAATAGAGGTTCATCTTAGAACCGTAGCCTAAAAATATTTAGTTACTCATGGAAACTTAATAACTAATTACAAAAGAAATAAAACTTACCCTAAAAACATGGAGACAAGAGAGAGAGAGAGAGAGAGAGAGAGAGAGAGAGAGAGAGAGAGAAACTCCTTCTGAAAGCTCCTAGAATCCTCCTTCCTCTTAAACTTCTCCAGTTTTGAATGAGAAATTATGAATGAGGAAGGCGGTATTTATAATTAAAGTTTCCACCTAAACTTGGGATTAAATCACGGGCTTTCTTCCACAAAAAGTCACAAGATTTTGACTTTTTCGGAGCAACCAGGCACCTAGCGCCCCAGCCATGTGCCTGGCGCAAATGCCTTGCAGGTTTAGGCGCATGACGCCTACTCCATGCGCCTGGACGCTTCTGAGTGCGTTCTGGGTGTTGAAATGCATGTTTCATTGCCTTTTTCGTTGTTTGCTTCAATGTAAGTTGTCTTGAAACTTGCGAACATAGTTCCTTCCTTTGAAAAGTCTTTTGATGCCTCTTGAATCTTCATTCTTCATCTTCCCAAGGACCAAATAAATCTTTGGATGTCTTTGCCTTGTCGATTTGCATGATTTATTCGTGAATTACATCAAAAACACCTTAAAATTGTTATGTTTCATGAAGAACATAATTACATACTCAAATATAGAAAACATTACAAATTTCCCGAAATCATAGGCAATTGCTCTAATACTTCTATGTTTTGCTGGTAAAACCTACTGAAAAAGATGCTAAGAATAATGTAAGGTGACATGTACTCATCGTCAAATTCGATACAACTGAACTTAATTAGGTTGTGACAATATTAAGTTCATTGAAATGTTGCACCACAAATGTGCCTTATGTAATTCAAAGCGTAAAACTCCGTCGTATGAAATGAACTATATTTGAGGCTCATGGCTTTCGTTCTTGCCAGAAAGAGCCTTCATAACATTAACGGAGGTTTTCTCTTTTACTATGTTAAAAAAAATCGAGATAACGACAATTGCACAACATACTTGTCTATCGAGAAGGTTCCACTCATCATACTTCATAGAATCTATTTTCTTTTTTGTGAGAGGTTGATGTAGCTTTTTCTTATACAGATAATCTTCGATCTGCATCTTCCAAAAGCCAAAGTTTGCACCATTGAACTTTTAGATTTTCACCTTTCCTTCGTTTGCTTCCATGACCACACTTAAATCTAACATCCTCTAGATCTTCTGACAAATTTATTGAACCACTATTCTTTAGAACACCTCCCTGAACAAATTGGTAACACTAACCAATTTCTGTACTATTCGTGTGAATAGTACTTTTGCCAAAAATTAATAGAGATAATGAATCAGACATCATGATACCAGTAGTTAGGAAACTATGCTTCCCCATAGTCAGATTAGAGTAAGTGAAATAAACGTAGTAGCATACACAAAATTGATAACGAAGTTCGACCAATTATGCCTACTTTTCAGACTGCTGCAAATCTCTTCAATAAAAAGGGAAATATATGTGTTTACAAACACTCGCAATCTCTCACTATCCACAACCCAATTACACCTACAAATTTTCTCTAAAAATTCTCTCTCTGAGTTTTTTTTCTAACTCTCTGTTGATGTAACACACTAGTTGTATTGTTGTGTTTTTGCTTTTGATAATTTCTTCCTTAAAAATTCCTCTATTTATAGGAGAAATAAGGCAATGTGAACTTAATTTTCACTTGTCAATTGTTGCTGCAAGTTGAATGTGAAAGCTCCATATATCACTTTTTTTTTCCTTCAAAATCAGCACCGAACTATAACATAGCTTTACTATTCCAAAGAAAAGATTTACCCTTGCATTTAATGTACCGGGTGAAAGTAGACTAAGTAATTGCTTCCTGCATATTTCTTTGGTTGAACAACACCCACATGCGGTGGGTCCTACACGTTCAATAACAATATCGAGAATCACCTACCGAGAATCGTTTACCTTCTAAGATTCACGGTTATCGTGTTTTTATTGGTTAGGAAGGATGACAAATAGGGGATTGTGAAAATTTTCAGTAAGTTAGGGATTCTTCTACGAATCGTGTTTGTGGAGTTTAGATACGTTGGGTTCGTGTTGGAGAAGTTTAGTTCAATCTCTAGGAAATTTTGGGGTTCATTTTATTTTGAAACTGAGAGTTCGTGAGAATTAGGGATTTTGAGAGTGAAATGGAACCTTTGGGATTTGAGATAAGGAGAGGGAAATTTTGGATTTTTTTTTTAAGAACCGAGGAGAGTGAGAGCGACATTTTGGGATTGAGCTTTACTGCAGTCAAAGAAATGAAGCAGTCATGCTTTCAATCAAAACCTAGCCATCCGATCTAATCTACGGTTCAAATCCCACATTCTGAAAATTTTCCACCGTAAGCCAACGATAGGATAGTAATAGAGTGTTTTGTCCCAAACATCATGCATCACATAGGTACGCTCCCCGGTAGTAATTAGTGTAAAATGTAACTAATTCATACTAAGAATCAAGAGATATAACAGTAAATCCAAATGTCCTTTATTTTAATTATTATTATCGAAATACATAGTAGATAGATACCCAGTTGGGATTTGGTTACAATCGGGGAAATTAAGTCATCTCCTTTATTCTGTTTTGGTTATCATCACAAACTAAATACTTATTCATTCATCAAGTGCAAGCCCTGCTAGTTTATCCTGCAATGAGCAAGTGATTATATGACATTAGTTTCCTTTGCATATCAATTACTTATTATGAATTTAATTTTGATAACTTTAGGCGGTCAATATACATTACAACTAATAAATTTTTATTTTATTTTAGGAGTAGTTATCGTTAAAAACCAATATTTTTTATGATCCTAGGATTACAATTGATTGACGGATGCATATAAGCCTACTCCAAAAACGGGCCTTACTAATTTTAGTTAATTTTAATAAGATTTTGGCTTAAATAAGGGTTTTATTTAAGAAAAAATGATAACTAAATGGTATTTATTCTACAAAATATAATATATATATATATATATATATATATAGAGAGAGAGAGAGAGAGAGAGAGAGAGAGCACAGAGATCAAATTACACCAAAATAATGTTACATCAATGTTTTTTTTATCCGAATGTTACATCAATGTTGCACTCCTCAATATCGTTTTACGATTCATATTTTTTAAATTTGACTATTAGATTGTAAGTTTATATCATTTAGATCATCCATGCCAATTTATGCATGAATCTTAAGTAATTTGATATGTTATTGATACCCATCAAGATTAACGGTATATTCATTTTATAGAACACCATTAATCTTGGTGATTCTACAAAATATATCAAATGATTTTAGATTTGTATAAAATTTTACATGAATGATCTATATGAAATAAACTTATAATCTAACGGTTAAATTTAAAAGATATGAATCGAGTAAAACGATATTGAACGGTGTAACATTGATGTAACATTACTTTGGTGTAATTTGATCCCTCATCGAGAGATGTACTTGCTGCAGTCCATGTTAGGACTAATAATATAGCCTATATCAACACCGCAGTCTCTAGGAACGGAAGCAAAGGCGGGAAGATTGAGTCCGGGTATGCCGCCCATAAGGGATTTGAGGCAACCGCAAACATGTCGACGATCTTGCGTAGTTTTGGCTTGGCCATTTAAAGTCTTAACCCTATTGCAACATATTTCAGGGGGAGATGGACCTGGGTTTGATACGTGCGGAAGGCATGGTGTTAAAGTTAGTGACACTGCAGGACATGAAGGGGTAGCATTGGCTAATGGAATGCCCAACACCAAGCATATCATAGCCAACCAAGTAACCTTGTAAAGCATTGAACTAGCCATGATTTGGAAATTTTGATAGAGGAAATGCTATTCAAGTGTGTTAGTGAGTGTGTGTGTGTTTATGGAGATGAACTATGCGTCTCTCTTTCATGACTATTTATAGAGTGGCCCAACGTTCTACATTTATTGTGTGAGTAGATTTTTACCACCAATTAAGAATTTACAATCGGTGTGTACATTAGAATTTACAACACTCTGCATTATGCATCAATTAAGTAAGGTATTATTAATTTCCGACTAATTTGTTTTTAACGCCAAACTCATTAACTACTTGCAGATTCCATTTAATTGATTGATAACCATGGAATAAAGAAACATGTTTAGTCATTGAAAGTGAAATAAAAAATCAAATTTGGTTTCTAAGAATCACCAAAATAAATTAAATTAGCCTTTTTTTTAGAATAACCATCTTTAAAGGTATTTTAGTAATTGATGCACATTTTAAAATTAAAATCAACATTATTAATATTTTTTAATAAAATTTTCATTAAATTCAAATATAATACTTATTATGAGACAAAGGAAGTAACTTTTAACAATATTTTGGTCATAAACCAGGCATCTATTCCAACCAAAGAATAGAAGGAATCATGGGTCTTTTTCACCAATCTCAATTTCTGCACTCCGAGAATTGACCACACAAGATCAATTAATTTGAATGGTTTTCAATTTCATTAAAAAGGGTTTACAAGTTCATCAAAACCATGAAATTGGTTTTGTATATCAATATATCGTAAATTTGATATGTTACTATTGTCATTGAATTTAGGTTTTCAAATTCAATTGATCGGTGAAGAAATATTAAACGAGTGTGTCAGATTCACCACACATGGACTCTCCACTCTCTTTTAGTTAGGTTTATTACTACCTCCATCTTCAATTAAAAGACCTTTTAAGTTTTTTTTTTTTATCTTTTTTATAAAACAATTTTCAAATTTGAATGTGCATTAATTACTTTATCACAATACATGTATTTATCTTAAATATTTTTGTGCAATATGTAATAACTACTCTTTCCATCCCCATCGAATGCATATCCTCTCCATTTCGTTGGACAATGGAGATCTCAATTTCATTGCAAATACGCTTGACACGTGACACATTTAAAAACCAATGGTTAAGATTTATTTTTTAAAAAAAAATCATTTTAATTTTAAAAAAAATAGAAAATTAGAACAAGAATAGAAACCACTTCGTCGTTTAACTTCTTCACATGACAAAAATCCACAACAATCAAACTCACCCGCCGCATTAACCTGAAATTTGAATTAAACTGAAAAGTTGCCTAGATCAATCGATGCATAAGGAAGAGTTTAAATAATCAAATTGAAACAAAACTCAGCCGTTGCTTTTTTAATGTGCCATGTGTCAAGCTTATATGTAATGATATTGAGATATCAATTTTCTAAGAAAACGGAGAGGATATGCATTCATACAAATCACTCATTTGACTGAAAATTTGTCCCTAAACATAGACTCATTTTCAAATTACTAGATACATTTATTATTTCTTCCTAAACATACTTCTAATTAATAATATTAACTTGTCTTCAAATATGATGAGTTAAATTTAATACGCATACAAAGAAATGACAATTTGATAATATTAACTTACAAAATAGACACATTAATTGCACTAACTACTCCATGAAAACATTAACTAATTATCTCTCATAAAGGGTAAATATGCAAAACAATAGCAATTGTGAGCAAAATTAATTCAACAATCAACTTTTTTAATTCTCATGTTTTAGTTTTAATGGTCTTGTATTTAGAGACGGATGTAGTATGTTTTAGTATCCCAATGACATGTAGTATGATTTAAGTAATTATGCACCAAAAATAAATAAAGTATTTATTATATTATATAAATATATATGTGTGGATTGCGGGGCTGGGTAGTATAGTAGCTCCCTTACCCGCACTCATACCCACTTAAATTTGTGGGTAATTACCCGGACCCAAACGCATATCCATGAAAGCGGGATTTTAGCATACCCATTGCAGGTATTTTTTGTAGGTGCCCATCGTATCTGGTCCAATTGCCATCCTTAGTGTGGTTGCCTTCAGAATGTCTCTAGTTCAACTTCCAGATCTTGTTTTTTTTTTTCTTCATAATTATTTCTCGGTTAAATATTAATTTAAAAAAAAAAACTCAATGGGAATCGTATCTGGGACATAATGTTGATATTCAACACACATTTACACTAGGCTATAGAAATTTATGTGTTTTTTGGTCGAAATAATGGTATGTATAGTAGTATTTGACCACGGCCTCCAATTTGTTAAGTTGTCTTTAGTAGTTAGAAGGTAAAAATATTGGGTCACTTTATTTTTTGACTCTGCACCTCCCTGTCATATAGGTTCATGACTCAAGACTAATTATAAAGAAGTCACTGACTCTGCACTTCCGTTGTCACTTTAGTCTCTTATGTTAAATAATTATGTTAAGTGTCACAAGGACTAAAGTGAAAGTTGAAAATTGTCATTTTAGTCCCTGAACCAAAAATCAATATCACAACTTGAATCTCAAATCCCTTGAATTGAAAATCTCAAATCCATAATTTATTATCTTATTTGACAATATTAATATAACATTTTTTTTTCAAAATATAGCATTATTTTATTTAAAATTAAAAAATAGAGATTAATAATATCAACATAATTTCTTTTTGTGCCACAATTGGTTGTTTAATACTTTGGACAAAATTTTACTGTTAAGCATAAAAAAAAATACATAAAACTTTCAATACAATTTATAGAACATACAATATTCAATGCATCTGAAGAAGAAAAAAAGTCTACAATGTTTAAAAAAAGGTCACATTTTTTTTACAAGAGAAAAAAGTCACATATTAGTGTTTTTTTTTTTTAAGGATTTAGGGATGACATTTAAGGATTTAAGATTCAAATTGGAGATATTGATTTTTGATTCAGGGACTAAAGTGACCATTTTCTACTTTCACTTTAGTCCATGTGACACACTTAACAGAATTATTTAACAACAGAGACTAAAGTGATAACCGAAGTGCAGAGTCTGAGACTTATTTGTATTTAATTCTGAGTCAGGGACCTATGTGACAGGGAGGTGCAGAGTCAGAGACTAAAGTGGCCATTTGCTCTTAATATATTCGCTTGAAGTTTTATTTTTATATTATTGATTAGAATATGGATCCTTTTTTTTTTTTTTGTGTTTATGGATGCTATTTTCAATTTAAATAGAAGATTGCTCTTTTAAAAAAAAAATTATGTTTATTTTATTCGAAACCTATTTTTACTATGAGAGTCGATTCTTCAATTTTACAAAGTTGGCCATGTATATATAGGCGATGCTTTTGGATTATTATTATTTTCTTTACAACAGTTATTACTCCAAACATTAACATCATGCATCACATAGGTATGCGTCCGCCCTGGTTATAATCAATAGTGTGTGTTTTTTTGGTGGTGGTCGAGATTTGAACCTCAGACCTTGCATATATTATATGTATTATCCCTGTCAACTGAGGTAAGCTCACAAGGACAATCAATAGTATATGTGTTACTCCCATGTAAATTTTATTTGAACTCTTTTCTATTTATCAAAATTTATTTTCAATTTAGCATTGATATATTAAGAAAATACATATATTAATTTGATATTATCCGCTGAATATTCCATTTAATTGACATTTGGTGACAACAAAAGTCGTAGGTAAATGTCATTTTACCGCAGATATAGAACTAAATGCCTATACAGATTTATCCATCACTATATCCTATGGTGACAGATTTTGCCTACGGATTTAGCCGTAGATATAGAGCATGTTAGTGTAAAATGTAATTGCCATACTAAGAATCAAGAGAGATAATAGTGGATCCAAATGTCCTTTATTTTAATTATTATGATCGAAATACATAGTAGAGAGATCCCTAGTTGGAATTTTGTTACAGTTGGAGAAATTAAGTCTCATCTCCTTTATTCTGTTTTGGTTATAACCACAAACCAAATATTTATTCTTTCATCAAGTGCAAGCCCTGCTAGTTTATCCTGCAACGAGCAAAGTGAATATGACATTAGTTTCTTTTGCATATCAATTACTTATTACGAATTTAAGTTTGATAACTGTGAGTGTAATGTTTTAGGCTGTCAATACATTACAACTAATAAAATGTTTGATCCCTAACAGATTGTAAATGTATAAAAACCTGATAGATTAGCAGTATTTGATGGGCTACCTATAAGACGTTATAGAATGCAATTTATTTTCATGTGCTTTTTTGAAAATTAATTTATGGGTTTTATTTAATAAAATTGATACCTAAAGGATATATATAGATATATATAGATAGATATTTATATGAAATTGAAAAAAGAGGGTTGCTAGCGAGAGATATGTACATGTTACAGTCCATACGAGGACTAATCGAGAAGGGTAAGTTGACACCACACTTATCAGGGAGGGTATCAAAGTTATCAGGATTGAGTCCAGGTAAGATGGGCACAACAGGTTTGAGGCACATGCAAACATTTTGACGATCAATGGTAGTTGTAGCTTCGTCATGTATACGCTTAATCCCATCGCAGCATGGTGAAGAGGGATCAGAGATACCGGAGCTCGTAATAAACTCAACGCATGGATATAAAGTTTCTAGCAGGTCTTTACAAGAAATGGCAGCATTGGCTAATGGAATGGCCAAAACCAAGCATATCACAGACAAACAAGTAACCTTGACAAGCATTGAGGTAGCCATGATTTGAAAATTTTGATAGAGAAAATGCAACTCAAGTGTTTTAGTGAGTGTGTGTTTATGAAGATGATTGATTGATTACGTTATGGTGTCTCTCTTCAATGACTATTTATAGAGAGAATATACGGCTAATTCAACTTTGGTGTGTTCTTCATTTATTGTTGTATAAAGCATTGAAGGAAGCATGCCTCCTCTTCACCAATCTCAATTTCTGCACTCCAAGAATTGACAACACAAATTCAATTCATTTAAATGGTTTTCAATTTCATTAAATTCAAGTTCATCAAAACCAAGAAATTGGTTGTGTATCCATGTATCATGAATTTGATATGTTACTATTGTCATTGAATTTATGTTTTTAAATTGAATTGATCTGTAAAGGTAAACGAGTGTGTCAGATTACCACACCTGGATTCTCCATTCTCTTTCAATTAGGTTTTTGTTTATTTTTTTTACAAAAATAAACGATATTCATTCATTCAAAATTGACTACATTGATACAATACAATACAAATCTAAATTCGCTAAAAATAAAAATAATGAATCTGTGAACAAACTCACAACATCCATGTTAATAGCATAAGACGACAAAATACCTATGCCTACAAATATGATTAATATTCATGTCTCCGAAATACTCATGTCTACGGATCTGCAACGTTGACGATACCAAAGTCATTGTCATTGATCGGATCTGCACTTGCTCAAAACTAATCTTTCAACCTGAATCAAATAAACACCGCACTGAGACGGGAAATCAAAAACACACCGCACAAAGACGGAAAATCAAAACAAACAGAGTCGTTCAGAGACGACGAAATCACAAAAATAAACGAAAGAAAACAGAAAATATGTGAAATCACTTGTTCAATTAGGTAGGATAGAAGGAAAAACAATTCGGAGATGTGATTTTTAGGTCAAAAATGACCCTAAATCACCCCTCTGAAAAGAAGAAGAAATGGGTGACGACTAGGGTTTGAGAATGAGAGAAGAGAGATACCCTAAATCACCCCTTTTTCAATTAGGTTTATAACTACCTCTTTCTTCAATTAGAAGATCTTTTGAGTTTTTTCTTTGTACCTTTTTATAAAATCATTTTCAAATTTCAATGCAGATTAATTACTTTATTACTATACCTTTCTTTATCTTAAATATTTTTATGCCATATGTAATAATTGCACCCTCCGTCCCTATATACAAACACTCATTTGACTAAACATTTGTCTTTAACTATAAACCTCTTTTTAAATTACTAGATGTATTTATTATTTTTTTCTTAAGCCTACCTCTAGTTAATAATACTATTAACTTATCTTAAAATATGAAAAGTCAAATTTAATACACATATAAGCAAAAGACAATTTGATAATATTAACACATATTTTCTCTAAAAAAAAGGAGATAATATTAACACACAAAATAGACACATTAAATTAAAAACATTTCTTAAGATTAATGAAAAATACAAAGGGGTTTATCGATGAACTCCATCAATTTGAATGAATGAATGTCGTTTATTTTTGTCAAAAAAAATAGGAACAGAGAGAGTAATAACTACTCCATGGAAACATTAACTAACTATCTCTCATTCTCTCAAACAAAAAAAACTAATTATCTCTCATAAAGGGTTAACATGTAAAATAATAGCAATTATGAGCAAAATTAATTCAATAATCAACTTTTTTAATTCATGTGTTTTTCTCAAAACAGTCATATATTTAGAGACGGAAGGAGGTAGTAGTATATGTGTTTGCAAATACTCTCAATTTTATATATTTTTATACAAAATGTAAAAATCAATGGATTTAATATAATGTAATGAGTTTTAACATCAAAGTCAAGGTGCATAAGCTGAGCGAATTCGGTGGTGATAATCATTTGATCATGTTGATAGCCACAGCGAGATTGCATACAAATGAGAGTGTGTGTGTCTATATATATATATATATATATGTGTGTGTGTGTTTTTTTTTACATAACATGATGTCAATGAATCCTGACTCTTAAATATATTGTGAAATGAATGACGACGTTAAACAAAATCCACTTATGCACCCAAAATGAAGAGATCTTTTGTGGATGGTCTTGTAATTTTTCATTTCCTTATATAATAGAAAAAAAAATGTTTTTGTGCATAGTTGGATGCCAATTCAGCGACTTTGGTGAAAAAGAATTTATCATTATTTTAAAGTATTTTAATTTTGGGTTAATTATGTTTTTGTCTCTATAAATATACCAACTTTTTTTAGTCCCTTTAAAATTTTCCTTCAACTTTTAATCCCTATAAAATTTTCAATTGCTACTTTTGATTCATATCTTTAAGTTAATTTTTGTATTTTTTAATTAAATTATGCAGAAATGTGTATAATATTGTAAAAATCACTCCAAAAAAAAGTAGAATTATTTGACAAAACATAAATTAAATATGATTTTTTAACCGTAAAAAATATAAAATTTCATAAATAATTTATGTTTTGTAAAAAAATTATATATTTATGGCCCTAAACCATGCATCTGTTCCAACCAAAGAATGAATAATTCTTGGATGAACACAAGAATTTGGACTTTCTATTTGGTCTCACACACAAAAAAGTGCATATCCTATAATGATCTGAAAATTAATGATTATTTAATTTTAATTTTTTCTACTTTTTTCTTTTTATGTGTGTGTGACCAAATAGAGTGTCAAAATCTTTGTGTCCACCCAATAATTGCTCCTAAAGAATAGAATGAAGCATGGATCCTTTTCATCAATCTCAATTTCTGCACTCTGAGAATTGACCACACAAATTCAATTAGTTTAAATGGTTTTCAATTTCATTAAATTCAAGTTCATCAAAACCATGAAATTGGGTTTGTATATCCATATATCGTAAATTTGATGTATATTACTATTGCCAAGTGAAAAATGTTGTGAAACTTGATTACTCTAAATAACGGTAGGGAGAAGGGTGATTGGTGTCTAGGGGGAGTTTTTAATGCAATAACTTCTAGAGAGAGAAAAAAAAAAGGGGGGGGTTGAAAAAATAGCTTGCAGACCTCCTGAATGCAGAATTTTATTACTTTGAGGAAAGGATAAATTTAATTTATTTTTAATGCTAGAAAGGAAGGTACTGATCTATTGAGAGCGATAAGAGTAGAATTGACATATTCCTCTTCTCTAAAGGGATAATAAAAGGAATGGAAGGATGCAGTGGGTGAGAGATTCCGGCTGTGTATGGTAACACAAATAAACTAGTTTATTGATTTTTGGATTAGTTTATAAGTTTGTTTTATTAGAATGAGACGTGTTTGGTAAAAAAAAAATCTCATTACCTTATAGCGTTTTTTAACTGCTATTTCAGGTAGCTTTTGAGCTTATAGCTTATAAATTTTTATATTTTTTTTCCAATGATTTAAAGACTTCTATAGCAAAAAATCTTCATAGACACATTTATCATTTGGGAGATAAATATATTTTGAAATAAATTTAAACATTTAAAAAGAAATACATCGAGTAATAAAGATTGTATAAATGATTTATAAAAAAAAACAGCATGTCATTTTACGTTATTTTTTATTTATCAGCCACTTCAATATATAACTAATTTTACCAAACGCTTTTTATGTTAATAAGCTAACTTCTCTGCTATAAGCTATGAGTTAGCCGTTATTAGCTATAAGTTAGTTTTTCAGTTATCAGATATTAGCTAACTTATAGCTTATTTTTACCCCACACACCCGATATTTCAGATCATTGCCATATATGGTTGAAATGTCTTAAATGAGTTTTTTTTTTCTTAAAAAAATTGCGTATGTGGTCCAAGGACCGATCTAAGAGTCCGAGCATAGCTCTGTATAAACTTAGCCATCAAAATTGGCACCAAGGAGATCGAACGTGAAACATTAAGAGGAGCACACTTCAATACCCCAAGTTAATACCACTATGCCAACTCAAATGCGTTGGATGATAAAGTTTGTGAAGATAGTGCTCTATTATATTGAATTTGTCAAGTCTTAAGATCTTACAAGCATGTCAAATTACAAAATAGCAAAAAATAAAAACCTAATAATTGGATTTAATTCCTTTCATTTAGATTCAAAATCTAGTACAAATGTCAGGAACAACAAGAAGTCTTCCTTAAAAAAGAAGCAAGAAGCCTACAATCATAAGAGGCAGCTTGTTATCCTTAACCTTTGAGATACCCTTGCCTCTATGCCAATTTCAATTCTATCTCAACTTCCACAATCCTCCGTTTAAGAAATTTTGCTCTCCATACCTCTAATAAACATATACATAAATCTCATGCAAAACAACGTTAAAAAAACAAAATATAATTTAAAACCATAAGTCAACTTAATAAAACAATAAAATAACACTAATGGAGAAGGAGCCTAAAAGTAGTAGGACCACATCCCTTGCTACATCAAATTAGCTGCAAAAAATTCTAGTGACTAAATTTCACCACCAACATAAAACAAGCAAACAGCAATGAGAATGAGAAAAACACCAAGAAAATATGCTAAATAGTTCCACACTAGCAGTGCCACACCAGCATCCAGGATCTGGAAAAATAGCAAGACAACTCCAAAGAAAAAACATACCAGAAAAACCAGTGCACCACTTGAAACAATACAAAACAAAAGTTCAGCAAATATTGAATCACCTTCTGCCAATCAAACATAACAATAAAAAAAAATAGATAACATTCCATCTCTATGGTGTTTTTGTAAAATTTGATTTTTTGCGTACTTGGGTTGATAACAACCAGATTAAGCCTGGCTCTGACATTATTTGTGAAGGAACCGAAGATTTAAGATAATCATGTGACATAAAATCAAAGAAGAACAAAACTGCAGAACGGTTAAAAATATAGAGAGGAAGAGAGGGGAGGGAGATGTGAAGGATTAGGGTGCGCGTCCCTGCCAATGAGCACCCTGATCCTTATTTGTTCGACGCACATGGGTCTGTTGTCGTAGTACATGCCTTGTTCGTCAACAAATCGTCCCTCCCTCCATTATCCTTCTTCCACTTCCTTCATTACTAATTTAATATTTTTTATGATTTCTGTAGCTACAGCCAAAGCTTTGTCCATACACTACAAGAAACTCTCGATTTTAGTGCGGAATTTCCTGTAGCTACAGCCAAGGATTAAGGTTCCTAGGTAATACCTTCGTGGGTAATTGTTTCCTGAGGATTTTAGGAACCGCAGGAAACTCACCTGCGGAAATTTCTAAGGAAGTTGGACAATAATCCGCAAGAAATATTCGGTCAGTGTTTGAGGAGTTTTCCTTGCCCGAACAGAGTCGCAGGAATTTCCGCAGGAAACGATGTATAGAGATCAATGTACCGCAGATAAATCCGCAGGAAATGGTTTGACATAAATAAAAAAAAAATATACATTAATGCATTCCAGAACGATATAGATATAAATAATGGAAGATACAATTTTTAAACATTTCAGCAATTTGAACAAAAGAATGTTTAACAATTGCACTTATCAAACACCATACTGAGATTAAAAGAAACACACATGTCTCTTTATAGTTGAACCTCCAATACCCAATTGCTAATGTCTCATACCTCTAAAAGTCTGTTCCACATAGAAAATACAAATATCATAGTTTGCTCCATGTTTTGACAAGTAGAACTAAAAGTAAAAATTCATGAATAGTACCAAATGTTGCAACTAAAAGTATATTCTATTGACAAAAGAGACACGACTGTAAAAGCAAAACTGTCATATAAGCTCAAAGCCGAGAGGAAATCAATCACACAACTTGGTAGTTTTCTGTTAACAATTGTGTTCTCTGAGCATATTTAGGAGGATTACCACCCTCAACTGGTAT